>Ga0208683_100581_pt1 | contig 14003 bp, 20 predicted proteins | sample BED_Mat_host_9_1_FD_187141 | JGI IMG/M metagenome (GOLD analysis project Ga0208683, IMG submission 187141) | Extremophilic microbial mat communities from Yellowstone National Park, USA - BED_Mat_host_9_15 (SPAdes) (version 3) | ecosystem: Environmental > Aquatic > Thermal springs > Hot (42-90C) >... | reverse complement strand
AACTCTCGAAAACAAAAGGAACACGTAAAAAAGAACACGCGCCGTTCTTCATTTCGGCGCGTTCGTCGAATCTCATCTATCTGAATCTGATGAATGGACGCCAAGATGAGCCCGCTTATCCTCGGCTCCCGTGATAATAATCCAGAAGGCGCTCCTGAATCCACTGCTTATTCTCTGTGTCAGCAAACTCCCGCTTGCCCTCCAACGGTGCATGGAGATCCACCTGGTCTGAAAAAACTGCGCTCTGCAACTCTCTACCCTTCACCGGATGACTCCTCGTCATCTTCACCACTCCCCCAGGGTTTCATCCGCAGCTGATCTACAGTTGATCTACAACAGATGATGTATAACAGGTCTGTTTTGTCTCCATTGTATTAGTTACAACCCGAAAAGTCCAGCGATTTTTCACCCAATTTCGAACCCCTATCGCGCCAGTTCACAGCACAAACTTCAATCCCCGACTCCAGCAAAAAGGGATGGATGCGTCGAGGCGCTCCGCCCATCATCCGAGGCACGAGCGCGTATAGCTCGTGTCGGGCTCGTGTCATGGCAACGTACAACAAGCGCCGCTCTTCATCGGAGTCGAACGTCGTATCGAACGACGCCGACATATCGAGCAACGCGACGACATCCCACTCCTTGCCCTTGCTATCGTGAAATGTGCGAAATTCAACTCCCCTCGTGACGAGATCCCACTTGGCTCCGTATGCTCGCCGAAGCGCCATCCACGCAACCGCCAACTGATTGCGCGTGCGCGCAAGAATCGCCATGGAGTGCCCGTCACGCATCGCGCGGCGGAGCAGATGCGCGACCAGTCGCCATTGCGCTGTCCGGTCTGGAACCTCATACGCCAGGCAAACACCTTCCGCATCATTCACGCCGCGGAGCGGCTTGTCCACTCGAACCTTCACGTGGCGAATCAACTGCGCCGCGTGACGCAAGATTTTTCGGTCGGATCTGAAGTTCAGGGTGAGTAAATATCGACGTGCCTTGGGGAGAACCTCTACCGCGCGCTGGAGATACACGGGCGAAGCGCCGCGAAATGCGTAAATGGACTGATCGTCATCGCCGACCACGAAGGCTAAAGCGCTGTTTCGTTCCACGAGCGACGTGAGAAGCGCCCATTGTAGCTCATTCGTGTCTTGAAACTCATCCACCAAAATGTAGTTCATTTGAAAGAGTCGAATCTTCGACGCCGATCGCGACTGAAACAGATGCAACGAGGCGAGGAGAATATCGTCATGGTCCCAGCGGTTCAGCGCTCGTTTTTTGCGGACGTAAGACTCCAAAATTCTCCTGCTTTTATTGTCCAACTCATCCTGCTCCCGCCTACCTATCATCCGGCTGTACAGCGTGAGGTACGATTGGAGTTCGTACATGCTCGCCGCGTGGCGTTCACCCAAAACGTCCACCATGGCTTCTCGCATCAAGGCGTACTGCTCCCGCTGGCCGAGCACAGGGTACACTTGGCGATCCGCCTCCAACAGCGCTCGAAAAAAGACTCCGTGAAACGTACCCATGGCGCACGACTCGACGTCCACAGTGCGCAGTCGTTCGTGCCCGCGCAGCTTCTGACGCATGTGTTCGGCCGCCTGCCGCGTGAATGTCATGGCGAGGATGCGCTGAGCGGGCATTCGACCCGTTGCGATGACGTGAGCCAGGTGCTCTGTCATCACCGTGGTCTTGCCACTCCCAGGCGCCGCTACCACCACCGACGAGGCGTTCTTGGGTTCGATCACGGCCCATTGTTCTTCCGTCCACATCGATATCCCCCACCCCCATTCAACACCTCGAAGGCACCTGCGTCGATGACGGTGAGGAGAATCACAACGTCCGCGGGAAAGCCACGTTTCGGAGGCGGGCGGTGTCTGCAAGTGTGATATCATGGAACGGTCGAGGGGGAAACACTGTGGCCATCTACGCGATCGCAGACTTGCACTTGGATACATCGCACACCAAGCCTATGGACGTATTCGGACAGGAGTGGCGCGATCACGCCGAAAAGATCGCGCATCACTGGCATGAGCGGATCCAAGACGATGACATCGTGGTCATGCCGGGTGACATTTCGTGGGCGATGAAACTGGAAGAGGCCGCGCCCGACCTGGTGTGGATCGGACGCCTTCCTGGACGAAAAGTGCTCATTCGAGGAAACCACGATTTTTGGTGGGGGGGGATTCAGCGGGTTCGAAAAGCGCTGCCTCCACGCATGTACGCCTTGCAGAACGATTGCCTTGTTCTTGACAACGTGTGTTTCGCAGGCACTCGAGGATGGACGCTGCCCCATCACCCCTCATACAACGCGGAACAAGATGAACCGATTCTCAAGCGGGAGATTCTGCGCCTCGAGTTGTCGCTCAAGGCAGCGGTCAAAGAGGGAAAGCCGATTCTGTGTCTGATGCACTACCCGCCCGTCGATTCGAATCATCCGCACTCTCCGTTTCATGAACTGCTCGCAGCCTACGGCGTCCGGGCGTGTGTATACGGTCACTTACATGGTCCCGCGCATCGGTTCGCATTCAATGGCGAGATCGACAGCGTTCGTTACCAGTTGGTAAGCTGCGACTACCTTCAATTTATCCCATGGAAGATACCGGAGGAATGGCTTCAGCCGTGAGCTCACACCTTCGGTACGAGCATAAACACGCCGTAACCGAGCGTCTGGCCGAAACGCTCCATCCACGCGAAATGCTCGGCCAGCGCCCGCCCGACCTCGCGGTCCCCCAGCATGGCCACATCGGCGCCATGAACGGGGCCTGAAGGCGGTACCTCTCGCGCGAGACTCCAGATGGACCCCGCGCGCAACACCGCAGGCTGAAAGCCCGCAGCAAGAAAGCGATCCCGCCAACTTGAGAGCGTGGGCACTTCTCGAGCTCCATACACACGTGCGGCTTCCTGGTGCCATCCCGATGGCGGATGGGTGGGCGCCACCATCTCCACAAACACGGCGAATCCGCTTGTCTTCAACACCCGACGCACTTCTCGCAACACAACTGGGATGTCCGTAAACACAAGGACCGATTCGCCTATCACAGCGTCAAATGACGCAGGTGGCCAGGGCAGGGCCTCCGCCGAGCCCACGACCGTGTCCAACGCGAGATGAGCCTGTCGCGCCCGGTCGCGCACGCGGTCGATCATTTCCTGTCGAACGTCGAGCGCCGTGACGCGCATGCCCCGTTCAGCGAGACTCAGGGCCGTGGCGCCTGTCCCGCACCCCACGTCGAGCACCGCGGCTCCTGCCCACAGCGGCACCTGCTCAAGCCACCACTCCGTCAACGCGAGGCCTCCGGGGTGAGCACCTACCACATCCGCTCGGCTCAATGCATCCAAGTAGTCCACTCCAGGTTCCCCTTGCCGGATCATACGTGCGCAAGCGTCCGTTGGGCCGGGCGCTTGCGCAGTTCGAAGAACTGGTATACTTGGGCGAGGAGAGGAGGGGCGCTCGTGACCCCAATTGTTCGCATCTATGAGGCCTGCGTTGAGCCGCCGGGCGACGTCATGTTTCTCCCCTCGGCTCTCATGTTGGTGCTCGAGAACGGTCAGTCCCACATTTACAGCGAGGGTTCCATGCACAACTTTTGGCGATCCGCCTGTGCTCGCCACGCTTGGAGCGAATTGGAGAACGGGATCGTCGTCGACGGACATCATGTCCGACTGATGGACATCACCGCGGAGTTGGAGCAACTTGTCCCGCGGCACGCGTGGACGGTCCGCCGGATCGTGCGGGCATGGTACGAGCAGAATCCGCGTCAACGCTTCTATTTGCGGCGACACGTCCAGCGCGGCTCCTGAATCGAACGAGCCTTCCAGGCCGAAATCCTGGGCGTAACAGCCATCGAGGGTCACACCTCGCCCAGAATGGCCTTGACGCGCTGGCGCAGCACGTCGGCTGCGATGGCAAACCCAATTCCTTGAGAGCTCTGGGAGACGGCCGTGTTCATGCCGATGACTTCGCCCCGCAGGTTGATGAGCGGTCCCCCGCTGTTGCCGCGGTTGATGGCGGCATCGGTTTGAATGAGGTTGGGATACTCGCGATCGCCGATCTGAAGCGGGCGATTCTTGGCGCTGACGATCCCGACCGTCACCGTGTGGTCGAGACCGAGCGGCGATCCGATGGCCACCACCCACTCGCCGACCTGTACGTCTTTGCTGTGGCCAAGCCGCAACACGGGCGATGGCACGGGGATGTTCGCCCAAAGCACCGCGATGTCGTGCTTCCGATCTCGCCCGACGAGATCGGCTTCGACCAGGTCCTTTTGCCCGAAGACCCTCAGCATGATTCGATCCGCTTCCGCGATCACATGTTCGTTGGTGAGGATATAGCCCTTGGGATGAAACATGAATCCCGTCCCGATGTTGAGGGCGGTGCGCCCTTCTCGCGGCAAAGGCCGCTCCCACGGAAAAAAGAGGGTTCGGTCTCGGTAGGGGGTTTGGATGACTTCAATGCCGACGACGCACTTTTTATATCGCTCCACAAGCCGGACGAAATTGGGGAGATGAAGCTGAGCGGCACGCTTGCCCGGCGTGGAATGAGTCTTTTTCACCTGTCATCACCCCTTGGCGGGATCAAGGCCGATCCACGATGCGCTGTTCATTGTATTCGCCAAGAGGATGACGCGTGCCGCACGCGGCTAAGCGTCGAGCGTCCGGTACCGCACACCGTAATTGCCCCGCCGCGTGCGGTAGACCTGAACCGACGAGGCGTCCAGCCGCTGACGCGCGCCGGAATCGCGAAGGTTCATGGCCACGTACATCGCGACCGCCTTCGAATCATACAGCCGCGCTTCGTAAATCCAGGTCATGCAAACCCCTCCCCGCCTAGTTTGCCCCCACCTCCGTGGAACATGAGGCGCCACGGTGCTCGGCGACGACCTCATGCCCCGCCCAGCGCTTCACGTTCAGCACGCCATCGTCGAACAAGAGATACTGACCTTTCATCCCTCGAATCACGCCGCCCACAGGCTCGTCCGAGGTAAGCGCGAGCGAGGTGAGCGTGATGTTGAAGCCCGGTTCCCGCGGATACGCAAGACGTTCTGGCCGCACATCGGCAACCAAATAGGGACGATAGATTTCGGCGACAGAAGCTTGTACTTCGCGCGCGACCTCGATCAGCGAGCGGTCCGGCCCAGCCTCATCGGCCAACATCTTTCGCCAATGGGTCTTGTCGGCCATCCATTGCGCGATATGCACTTCCAGATCTCCCGCGGTCTTCCGATCCGGCACCTCGGCGATGACGGCCGCCTCCATCGCGCCTTGGTCCATCCAGCGTTTCAGCTGGCGTCCCTTCCGCGTGATCCCCACCTTGAATCCGCTGCTCCACGCGATGTACACGTAGTGGGGCACCATGCAGTGTTCAGCCGCAAACGCCTCGTCGCGACACGTCCCGAGGTGAAAATGGCATTGGTGCGGCTTGACGATGCACAGATCGCACTCCGCCAGGGTCTGCACACACGGAAAGCAATATCCATTTTGATACAGCTTCTTGACGCTTCTCCCACAGGCCACGCAGCGAAGCGCACCCGTCGGCCGAAAAACCAGCGTATCCCCCACCGCAATCGGGATCGAGCGCGGCCCGTCCCCACTCGCCAATCGCAGGCGGTACGAGATGGGCACGCCGAAGTTGGGTTCGAGTTCGCGCAAGTCGCCGGTCCACAACATAAAACAGTCCCCCAGACGAAACACTACAACCGCTTCATACGAACCTTTTAGGAAAGAGGGAGCACCGGATGTACATCGCGCTCGCCGTTCTGCCCGGACTTCTTCTCCTTGCGCTGATCTATGCCTACGACAAGCTGCACCCAGAGCCCAAGCGGGAGGTCGCAAAGTTATTCGTGCTGGGCGCCCTTGTGGTCCTGCCGGCCGGCGTGATCGAGCGAGCACTCCTTGACCACGCCTCCGCCCAACCCACCACCTGGCGCGGGCTTTTGGCGACGGCCTTCTTTGTGGCCGGCATGGTGGAGGAGTTTCTCAAAGCTGCCGTGTTCGAGCGAACCGTGCTCGATCGCGGCCGTATCCATGCGCCCGTCGACGCGATTGTCTACGCGTGCGCCATAGGGCTCGGGTTCGCGACCGTCGAAAATGTCTTGTACGTCACGAGTTCGGGGTTCTGGACCGCGGTCGTCCGGGCACTCACCGCGGTGCCGGCACACTTCATGTTCGCCATCGTCATGGGCTACCAGTTCGCACGCGCGCGATTTCTCGGCACATCCCGAGCGTGGGGGTACATCGCACCCGCCATCGCGCACGGCGTCTACGACACATTTGCGCTGGCCGGATCGCTCATCGCAGACTTCGTCCTCGCGGGTGTGCTCTTCGCACTTTGCGAGTACAGCCTGCAGATCCTTCGGCGCACCCGGCAACCGTGGCGCATTCGATGGACGTGAACTATCGAAGGTCGTAGCCCTGCGTGCCGAAGGGGCGCGGGCCGCTGGCGACCCCGCGAAACACCAACAGCCAGGCGCGCTGGGCGCGGTAAATGCTCATCTCGGTGCGCTCGTCCAACATGAGCAGTTGGAACAAGTTCATGTTGGTCTGGCAATACGGACTCATGTGCTCATCCTGCAGGCGAAGGCTGAGGACGCGATGCCGATCCCGCTCGCGTAACTCGATACCGCCCTCTCCGCGAATGTCACCGATGTTCACCTCTAGGCGTGCAGCGTCTGCTCGATCCGCCACGAGGTTCTCGTACACTTGACGGAGAGAACGCGCCTTGCGGCTGCGATCCGTCACGAGCACGTAATGAATCTTGTCCGATTCCACAACATCCCCTCATCTTTGTCAGAACGTGCGCTGCGGCGAGACCGCCTTCGCTGCTGTTACTATACTTCACCCGGGCAAAAAAGAGAATCCGAGCCACCCTCCTGTCCGAGCAAATAGGGAACCCAGTCCTCCGCATGATCGCGCACCCACGCGATCGGGACGTTTCGCCTTCTGGCCACTTCGTACAACTCGCGAACCGGCGTCATTTGCAGTTCCGTGCCCACGACGAGCAGCCCTCGCGCTTCCGTCACCCAGTCCAACGCTCGCGCAATGTGGCGCACCTCTTCGCCTTCCAAGACGAACCCGGGGCGAAGCAGTTCGCCGCAGGTTGGACACTTCGGAAGTTGTTCCCTCCACGCCAACTCGGACTGAAAAATACCGCCGCATGCATCGCACCTCAATTCGCGCAGATTGCCGTGCAACTCGATGACCCGCGTGCTTCCCGCGGCCCTGTGCAGACCATCGATGTTCTGCGTGATGATGGGAATCTCTGCTTGAGCCAGTGCCAAATGTGCCCGGTTCGGCCGCTTCCGCTGCCACTCCCTGGCGATGACTCGAAACGCGTGAAACGCCTCAAGGGGTTGTTCCCGCCATATGCTCGGCTGAAACAAGCTCCGAAGTGGAACCCCTGCGACCATATCGTCGACCGTGGGTAAACCACTTTCCACGCTGATGCCCGCTCCCGTGATGGCAACCAGGTGAGACTTCGGCCAAGTCCACAAATGTCGATGGACCCTCTTGGCAGGTAGTTTGCCAGAACAGTAGTATAACATTCAACAAATCCTTTCCGAGGTGATGCAGATAGCTCGTACATAACAGTAAAGTTTATTCCCATTTTTGCATTTACAATGAAGCCAAAGCCTTGATACAGTGTCCGTGAGTCAGACCATGAGGGGTTTCAGGGAGGAGAGCCACGATGAAGGATTCCTTTGGTGCACGTGTGAGAGCCATTCGTCAGAGCCGCGGTTGGTCTCAGCAAGAGCTCGCCATGCGAGCGGGCGTGTCCACGCCTCATATCTCATCCATCGAACGCGACAAGCGGCGACCGTCCTTGGATTACGCCAAGCGATTGGCGGACGCACTCGGGGTACCTCTGCAGGTACTTTGCGACCCTGAGATGACCTACGAGCCGAAGCGGATGCGAAATTCGGTCTACGAGCTGCCGACGCCGCTCCAACACTTCGTGCTCAACGAGGAATCATTCCCTTATTTGGAAGCCGCCCATCGAATGAGTCAATTGTCCAAAGAGGAGGCGTCCTTTCTTTGGCAATTGATCGACGTGCTGGCCCAAAAGAAGAACCTGCTGACCAGACTGCGCTACTTCGAACATCGTTCGGACTCAGACGAATCCTGAGCCAATAGGATCTTGACACCATATCGGCCGCTCCGCGTCTGAAAAACCGAAAGATAGCGCGCATTGCTTGAGGACGCCTCCGCGGCGTCCTCAAGCCGAGCCATGCGGCAGGAAGCCTGAAACTTGGTGTCATACAGCTTGGAATCGTACACCCAGGTCATGAGACGCTCTCTCCTTCGCCGTGATCGTTCGGAGAAGCAAGTGGCAAGACCACCGTGAACGTCGTGCCTTCTCCGAGGTGGCTTTCCACAAGGATCTCGCCGCGATGCTCAATCACCAGTTGGCGGGCGATGGCCAAACCGAGGCCGGTTCCAGACCGCGACCGCGTGCGGGCTTTGTCAGCCTTGTAGAAGCGCTCGAAAATGTAGGGCACATCCTCTTCCGGTATGCCGCTGCCTGTATCGGCCACGCGCACGTAGGCATAGTCGTGGCGAATATCCAGTTCAAAACGAATGGTACCCTGTGCCGTATGCCGAAATGCATTGTCGAGCAGATTCGTGAAGACCTGCTCCAGGCGATCCTCGTCGCCGTCGACCATGACTGGATGATCCGGGATGGAGACTTCGAACGTCAGATGGTCCTCGTCGCTCGCAAGCGCCTGAAATTTGCGCGCCACGCGTCGCATGACCTGCGTGAGATCGACGCGGGCGAAGTGGAGCTTGAATTGTCCGCTTTCCAGCTGCGCGAGGTTGAGGAGATCATTGACGAGGCGCTTCATGCGCAGCGTTTCATCGTGAATAATCTCGGTCAGCTCGCGTCGCATGTCGGGATCATCCGAGATGTCGTCCAGAAGCGCCTCCGTGTATCCCTGCAACATGCTGAGAGGCGTCCTCAGTTCATGCGAGACGTTCGCGATGAAGTCCTTGCGGAGGCGATCCAGCCGCCTCTCCTCGGTGATGTCGCGGAGGACACAGAGTGCGCCGCGCAACGTCGTACCGTCCGTCTCATAGAGAGGGAGCATCGTAATGCCGATGGTGCGGCCGTCCCAGGTGTCCTCGCGGTACACGGCATCCTGCTGTTCGCGCACGCGCACCCATAGGCTCATGAGACGATCGGGGAGTCTCTCCTCATCGACGATCCCTCGCTCCGCCACCGAGAGGTGGCGCAAATGGCGCTTCGCAGGAGGATTGGCCAACACGACGCGGCCGTCGAGATCAGTCGCCACCACGCCGTCTTGCAGCGACGACAGAATCCGCTGCAGGCCTTCTCGCTCCATCGAAAGCTGCTCGATGGTCTCCGCCAACTGACGCGCGAGCGCGTTGAAGGTGTGCCCGAGCCGGCCGACCTCGTCCTTCGTCACCACACGAACGCGCTGACGATAGTGGCCGCGCGCCATCTCCTCAGCGGCTCGCGTCATATCGACCAGCGGACGAGACAGGTTTTTCGAGATCACAAAGGCAAAGCCCGTCGCCAGAATCACGCCGAGTACCGTATCAAAGAGCACCATGTTGCGGATCTCCCGCAAAGGCTCGTCCAGCACGCTCGTGTCCTGTGACACCGCCAACATGCCGGGCTGTGGCGATCTGGCAGAGGGGATCTGCACGTACACGGTGAGCCGATTGACCTTGCCCAAAGCCCCGCGCAGCGTGACCGGCTGACCGCGCGACAAAGCCTGCCTCTCTGCAGGCGTCATCGCGTCATAGGCTGCCTTCAATGCCGCATTGGCGGTGTACGGGATCCCGTACACCACAGTTGCACGCTCAACGCGCTTGGCGATATCACTTGCCACTTGCTCTTTGATGGATCGGTCGGTTGCCGTCGCGAGCACCGACTCGATGGTCAAAGCGAGCTGGGTGAGGCTCGCTTCTTCGCGAGTGACAATGTACTTGTTAAAGACTTGCTGGAGCAAGACGGACAGGAGCGCTTGAATGACGAACACCATGCCGACAATCGTCAGCCACATCTTGGCTACGATGCTGTTGGGTATCACGAAGCCACCTCGAACTTGTACCCGACGCCCCAGACGGTCACAATATAGCGGCTCACCTCGGGAGAAGCCTGCCCTAACTTTTCGCGCAACCGCTTGATATGGGTATCCACGGTGCGCTGATCCCCAAAGAATTGGTAATTCCAAACATCCCTCAGAAGCTCTTCGCGGCTAAAAACCTTGTCGGGACGTTGGGCCATATAGACCAAAAGGTCAAACTCTTTCGGGGTCAGATTGACTTCTTGCCCATTGACCTCGACACGGCGCGCGTCAATTTGAATCTCCAAGCCGGGAAACGTCAGGGTTTGAATGGCATTTCGGGCATACTCCATTTCACCCGTGCGCTTGAGCATGGCCTTCACGCGCAGGACGAGTTCGCGTGGGCTGAACGGCTTCACCACGTAATCATCCGCTCCCAGCTCGAACCCATGCACGCGATTCGCCTCGTCTCCCGCCGCCGTGAGCATCATAATGGGCACATTGCTGTGCTGGCGAATTTGCGCGCACACGTCTCTTCCGTCCATCCCAGGCAACATGAGATCCAGGATGATCAGTGCGTACGCCTGATTCAAGGCCTTGTGGAGCGCCTCTTTGCCATCCGCCGCCTCGTCGACCTCAAACCCGTTTCGCTCGAGGTACATGCGAACCAATCGGCGAATCCGTTCCTCGTCGTCCACGACCAAAATTCGCGTTTGTGCCATGCCTACACCTCCGCCTATGGCCCTTCCGTCCCATTATACGGTCAGAAACGTTTGGCAAACAACGCAGCCGACCGAGCACAAGCCTGGCCGGCTGCAGGTTTGAAACGCTCAGGATGGGAACATGCGAGCGACGGAGGTTTTGAAGTTCTGCCACACGCCTTGAACGGGATGCCCCTGCTGCATCATGCGCTGGAAATTTTGAAACCGCGCGTACACGTCTGGATTTTCACTCACGTACACCTTCCGGATCGCAGGGAAGGCAGACGTCACATAGGCCGAAATCTGGGCCTTGTTCTTCTGCTCGGAGCCGGCCGCAGACGGCGCCTGAATCGCGACATAGGCGACGTCGCCCATCACAAAGGCGATAGCACGCGACGCATAGCCGGATCGCACGAGATGGGAAGCGATATCGTTGGCCTGGCGAAAGGTCACCGCTGCTTGATCTCCCATCGCTTGTCCCACGCGATCCGTTGCCTGCCCCGCTCGTTGGACGGTGTTCGCCACAGCGTTTCCAGCTTGCCTGGTGGCTTGTGCGACGCCGTTGGCGGCTTGCGACGCGTTCTCCACTCGGCCGCATCCCGTCGCGATGAACACCATGCACAGTGCGGCCGCAATCCGTGCCGACTTGGTCATCGTCAACAGCACCCCCTCACCGTGTAGGATGCTGTCCCGAGCCCTATCCATGCGCGCAGATCGTTTAGCCGCGACGTGAACCGTGGTCTCTAGCTGACGCTCGCGCTGCTCCTTTTCGCGCGGGCTCACGGCTTATCGTCGGCCGCCGATACGGCGGTGGCGTCATGCCTGCCGCCTGATACAAAGCCACCCACTCCTCCTGGGTCAGGGCACGCCATTCCCCCGTCTTCAGGTGGCCGAGCGACACCGGGCCAAAGGCAATCCGCTTCAGCCGCAGCACGGGTAGCCCGAGCCGCTCAAACATTCTCCGGACCTGCCGGTTTCGGCCTTCATGGATGGCGAGATGGACGACGGCGACGCCGTCCTCACGATCCGCCTGCCGCAGGACCTCGACCTTGGCCGGAGCGGTCACGCCATCCTCGAGCTCCACGCCCTCCATCAGCGCTCGCCGGGTTTCGCGATCCACAATCCCTCGAACCGAGACGCGGTAGACTTTTTCGATCTCGCGCGAAGGATGAAGCAGCCTCTGCGTCAACTCGCCATCATTGGTGAACAACAGCAACCCGCTCGTGTCGTAGTCGAGCCGGCCGACCGGATACACGCGTTCTCGAATCGGAGGCAAGAGCTGCATGACGGTGCGCCGCCCCAAAGGATCGGACACCGTTGAAAGATACGCGACTGGCTTGTTCAGCACGAGAACCACCGGCTGCTCGAGCTCAATGGGCACGCCATCCACCGCGATGCGCTGGCGCGACGGATCGACCTTTGCGCCCAACTGGGTTACGATCTCCCCGTCGACGCTGACCCGACCGGCGAGGATCAGCTCCTCACACTTTCTTCGCGACGCCACGCCAGCGTGTGCCAACACCTTCTGCAATCGTTCCATCCCGTTCCGAACTCCCATCCTCCTGCGTAAAGAGCCAGGTTCGCTAGACCTGTATCATACCAGACAAGAGCCAAACTGCGAACACCGACGCGAGCACACTGACGAAGTCGCTCAGGAGTCCCACCGCGAGCGCATACCGAAATCGGTAAATCCCCACGCTCCCGAAGTACACCGTCAGGATGTAGAGCGTGGTGTCGGATGACGCCTGCATCGTCGAAGCGAGCAGTCCGAGGTGTGAATCTGGCCCGTGCTTTTGAAAAATGTCGATCATGAAGGCCAGGCTTCCCTGTCCGGTGATCGGCCGCAGGATGCCCATCGGCGCCACTTCGGCGGGAACGTGCAGCCAGGTCAGGACGGGATCGAGCAGGTGAACGAGCCCGTCCATGGCGCCGGAAGCTCTGAATACGCTGACCGCGACCATCATCGCGACCAGATGTGGGATGAGCCGGATGGCCGTCGAAAAACCGCCTTTGGCGCCTTGCACGAATGCCTGATAGATGGGCACTCGCCGCCAGGCTCCCACCACCAAGATGAGGCCAACGACGAGGGGAAGCATCCATTCGCTGATCACGGCCAATGTGTCGCTCATCGCACCTGCCTCCGGTGGGAAACCGCGCGAAAGAGTCGGTCAAGGACGAGCGCAGCACACGTCCCGATGAGCGAGGCGACGAAGGTAGTGAGGACCACGGCCGAGGGATGCGCCGAATGATACTGCATGCGGAGCGCGATCACCGTGGTGGGGATCAACGTAATGCTGGCCGTGTTCACGGCGAGAAGCGTGCACATGGCGTCCGAAGCCCTGTCCGGATGGGGATTCAGCTTCTGCAGTTCCTCCATCGCCTTGAGGCCAAGAGGCGTCGCGGCATTTCCAATGCCCAGAAGGTTGGCACTCATGTTCGCCAAGATGGCGCCCATCGCGGGATGATCAGCAGGCACCGAAGGAAACAGGCGACGAGCGACGGGCTTGAGCCTTCGGGCCAGCCAAGCCACGACACCGGCCCGCTCCGCGATGTGCATGAGCCCCATCCACAGACTGATGGCGCCGATGAGACCAATGCACAGCTCGACGCCGCTTTCCGCGCCTTTCAGGATGGCGCTGGACACCATCTGCATGCGGCCCGTGACCATGGCAGTCCCGACGCCGGAGACGAACAACGCAAGCCAGATGAAATCGATCACGGCACGGCACCCCCTGCTGGGCGGACTTGTCCCTTACAAGGAGTATGCCGAACCTGGAAACCGTATGACGCGCCTCACATGACGGGGGGATCCGACGCCTTTTGCTTGGAGAACAGACTCTGGATCCGCTCCAACATGGCGGGTGCGAGGTCAATCAGCCGGTCGTACAACTGATTCTGATGATCCGCCGACAGGAGCCGGACATTGTTGCCGTGCACAATGAGAAAGCCGATCGGCGTGATGGAGACGCCGCCGCCCGATCCGCCTCCGAACGGGAGATCGCCCTGTCCCTGACCGTGCGCATCCCCTCCCTCAAACTGACTTCCGCCGGCTGCAAAGCCAAAACCCACTTTCGACACAGGCAAGATCACCGTTCCGTCCGGCGTCTCGACCGGGTCGCCGATGATGGTGTTCACATCCACCATCTCGCGAAGATTCGACATCGCGGTCTGCATGAGGCCCTGAATCGGATGATCCACGTTACGACGCCCTCCTCTTCCAAGCCGTCAACAAGCGAAGTCCTGCAGCTATAACGTACCCCGTGCGAATGCGCACTATGCTCCT
>Ga0208683_100580_pt1 | contig 14033 bp, 13 predicted proteins | sample BED_Mat_host_9_1_FD_187141 | JGI IMG/M metagenome (GOLD analysis project Ga0208683, IMG submission 187141) | Extremophilic microbial mat communities from Yellowstone National Park, USA - BED_Mat_host_9_15 (SPAdes) (version 3) | ecosystem: Environmental > Aquatic > Thermal springs > Hot (42-90C) >... | reverse complement strand
ATCAAATTTCTGAGGACAAATTAAAAGATATAAATAATATAAAATATGTAACACCAATTTTTGATATTGATGGAACATTAGAAGATTTTGATATAATAAAAAATGTTGCAGAAATAATTGTTTCATATCTGGAAAAATATAAAATATATAAATCTGTATATTTAAAATGGAGTGGAAGAGGAATACATGTACATATTAATGAAAAAGCATTTTCAGAGAATATATTAAATAAATATCATCCATTAAATATTGCATTTGCAATTGTAGATTTTATATTAAAGAAAGCAAAGGATGATTTAGAAAAAGAGATATCAAAAGCAAAGGGAAAATCTAGAGAATTCAAAGTTGAAAATAAGATAGATATACAAAGGGTATTTACAGTACCTTTATCATTTCATAGATTTTTAGATTATGTATGTGTAGTATTTAAACCAAACGATATTCAAAATTTTGATCTATCATGGGCAAATTATAAGAATTTTAAACATAGTGAAAAATGGAGAGAATATGAACCTGGGGAAGGGGATTATTTAGCAGAAATATCTTTAAAAGAAACAAATAATTATATTGTAAATTATTTAAATAAGGATACATTAAAACATGAGAAAGTATCAATAAAAAGAGAAAATTTTGGAAATGTTGGAAGATTCCAGGTTATGGGATTATTACAAGCAGCAAGATATTATCTATTATATAATGATATAAATAAAGCGAAGAGCTTTGGACTAAATAGAGCAATATTCTATGCATGGGCAAAATATTATAGACCAATATCTAAAAGGAGTAAAGAAAAAATATTTAGTCCATATTTTAAAGAAAAAGAAGATAAAGCAATAGAATTAATAAAAGTTGGAAATGAAGAAGCACCATATAATAAAAATACAGGATATTTTCATATAGGAGATAAAGATCAAACACCAGAAGATTATGATAAAGAGATAAAAGATAAAATAAATATTATAGTTGATTATAATATTGCATGGAATTTCACAATAGAATATATAAAGAAGTTTCCAAAGGAGGTTCTTTTAGATCAACAAGAATTTTATAAAAAGATATACGAACCAATTAGGGATAAATTCTTTGAAGAACTATTAAAAAATAAATAATTTATTTGCCATTTTTGTAATGTTCATATACTTTTCCTACTAAGCTTTCTCCTGGCTTTAATGTTATACTTACATCTTTGCCCCATTTTGCTGGACATACCTCACCCGGATGCTCTCTTACATATTTAAATGCTTTTATTTTTCTCAATAGTTCATCAGAATCTCTTCCTACATCTGCATTATTTACTTCTATTCCTACAACAGTTCCATCTGGATCAATTATTATTGTTGCTCTGTATGCTATTCCAGATTTATAATCATATATATTGAACATCTTTGCTATTGTTCCTGTATGATCTTCACCCATTGGAAATTTAACATTTTCTAATAGTTTTTCTGTTGCATGCCATGCTAAGTGTGTATATACAGTATCGGTTGACATTGATATAACTTCTGCCCCTTCCTTCTTTATTTGATCATATTTTTCTGCTAGATCTTCTAATTCTGTTGGACATACAAATGTAAAATCTGCTGGATAATAGAATAATACTAAAAACTTTCCTTTACTTAATATATCTTTATATATATTTATTTCTTTGAACTTTTTTTCTACTGTATCATATACTTTTATTACCAATTCTGGTACTTTATCTCCAACTCCAATATTCTGGGTTTCAAAATCTATATAATCTTCCATCTAAATAATTTATTTAAAAATCTTTTAAGGGTTTTTATTCTAAAAATTTTTCCAAAAATATTTTATCAATTATAATTTTGTAGAAAAATTATTAGTATACTGTTTTAATATGGTAGTAATAGTATAAGATAAATTTATATATTTTTGTAGGAAAAATGTATATGGTACTAATAACATTCATAATCCTATTCGAAATATATATATTCTCTTTAGTATTGATAATATTATCAAAGTTATTGGGATTACTATATTATTTATTTTATTTATCTCTACTAACTGTAGCAATTATTATATTAGCATCATTACTTATATCATTAATAATATATTCATTAATAATTAGTCCTATGTATATATATTCAACATCATCCCAACTATTACCTATTATAATACAAGCAAAAAGAATGTGAAAAATTTATTATATTTGGGATAATAGATAAAAAAGAAAATTTATAAGAAAAAATAAAAAATTATCTATATGTTAGAAAAGGATATTTTAATTGTAAATCCAAAAAGTAATATTTCTATAGCAACATTGTGGGCAAAAAAAGATTTTATATTTAATTCATTACCTGAAAATGTTAAAAATAAGGTAAATATAATTGGAACACTATATACAATCAATGGAATAAAATATTTAATTCAAACATTGGGAGAAAATCCACAGATAAATAAAATAATTCTATATGGACCGGATCTAACACAATCTGGTCGGGCTTTGATAGACATATTTAATAATAAAGATAAAGAAACTCTAAATAGATATAATATAAATTTAGATTATGATGAAATAAAGGAAATTTTAAATACTACGATTTTAATAGATATGAGAAAAGATTTTTGGAATAAGAATATAAGTAAATTAGAAGAAATAATTCAGAATAATTATAAACCAGAAAATATATCTAGAAGAAAAATAGATATTGAAATAGAGGAAGATGTAAAGACCGATTATGGTTATATAATCCCATTACCTCCGACATTTATATATGAAGAATCATTATTTAATGCATGGGTAAAATTATTAACAGAAATTAAAGTGTTTGGAATTTTAAAAGGTTCTGAATATAATGAAAAACAATTAGAAAGATTAAATATAATTGTTAGTTTAGGATTATATAGAAGAAAATATCAATTAGAAAAGGAATTTGATGGATTTATCAAATTAGAAGAATTTGAAAAACATTTAAGTGGATATTTTATTGATAAAAAGCCAGAAGGTGTTGATTATACATATGGAGAAAGATTTCTTAATTATAATAATTTAAATCAATTACAATATATGATAAATAAATTGTCAAAAAATCCAGAAACAAAGAGAGCAATTATGATTACATGGAATCCAAATATAGATATATATTCAAATGACCCACCGTGTGTTATATCTATGGAGGGAATAATTCAGGGAAAATACCTAAACCTTACAGAATATATAAGGAGCAATGATATGTTTAGGGGGTGGCCATTAAATATGTATGCATTAATTAGAATTGGAGAATATATTGTTAATGAAATAAATAAAAGAACAAATAAAGGATATGAATTGGGAATTGTTACAACAATTTCAGCATCAGCACATGTATACGAACATGATTTTCCATATATGGAAAAAGTATTGGAAAAATATGGATATAGAATAAAATCATTTATACCAGATCCAAAGGGTAATTTTATAATATATAATGAAGATAATAAAACATTTGTAGAACATAGAAGTTATGATAATACAATTTTGGATTTTAAATTTGGATCTGAAAACGTTGATGAAATATATAATAGATTAAAGGGACTACCATTTTTTACATCATATGATCATTCAATATATGTTGGAAGAGAAATATATAAAGCAAATGAATTTAGAAGAACTGGCAAAAAATATATACAAGACCAGGTATAATTATCGAATATCCAATTTTTTTATCCCTTTTAAAGCTCCTCTCAATATTAATTCTCTTTCAACATTATCTAATAATTCTTCATATGATAAATATTGAGAATAATATGATAAATTTGAGGGGATAATCTTTGATTTAATATCTTCATAATATCTTAAAAGTGTGTTTGTAGATAATGTAGCCAATTTTGTCCTTATTTCCTTTATTAATTTTTCATTTGTATTTTCGAATTTTGCTTCCATTTTAATAATTATGCTTTAATAATTTATATAATTTTATTAGGCAAAAAATTATAAATAAATTCTTTCTTGATTATCAAAAATATTATCTATTGATGTTTTTCCTTTATATCTTTTTAATATATATCCATATAAAAATCCAAATAATGTACCACCCAGATGTGCAGAAAATCCCAAAGGTATAAATGGGTAAAATATTCCAATTAAGTTAAATATAGCCCAAAATACTGATGCATATATCATATCTATTGGAATTATTATTGGAAATATTATTACTTTCTCTTTTGGTCTCAATATTCCCAATGCACCCAATATACCAGATATTGCAGCAGAAGATCCAATTCCACTAACTAGAGGGTTATTATAATATTGAAATAAAAAGAATATATTTCCAACCATACCGGATAAGAAAAACAGTATTAAAAGATCTTTACTTCCATATAAATATTCAAATGATAAACCAAGAAAAAATAACGCTAATCCATCAAATAATAATTGGGTTAGATTATAATCTCCAAAAATAGATGTTATAAACATCCATGGATATCTTATAGCATAATATGGATGAAAAGAGATTAGATTTAATATTGGTGGATTTATTAATTCTATAATATATAATATAAAGAGTATAATTATTAGCCATATTGTTATTGGAAAGCCCAGCAATTTGTAAACCTTATTCATATTAAAAATATATCGGAATATTTTATATATTAATGAGATTGCCTAAGGATGTAAAACCAGTTAAATATTATATAAAATTAGATGTAGATATTAATAATTTAGAATATAGAGGAGAAGAAAATATAGAGATTGATATAAATAAACCTACAAATAAAATATACTTACATTCAAAAGATATAAAAGTAGAATTAATAAAATTGGATAATAAAAAAGTAAGTTTTAGAAATATAGACAATGAAACAATTGAAATAAATCTATATAATAAATATTATGGAAAAAAGAAATTATATATAAAATTTAGGGGAAAGGTAAGAAATGATCTAATTGGATTTTACTTAAGTAAAGGAAAAGATAAAATATTAACTACACAATTTGAACCTACATATGCAAGATATTTTATTCCGTGTTTTGATGAACCAGAGTTTAAAACAGAATTCGAATTAGAAGTAAAGGTAGATAAAGATTATGATGTAATATCTAATACAGAAATAGAAAATGAAGAAACAAATGAAGATTATAAAATTGTAAAATTTAAGAAAACTCCACCAATGTCTACATATTTATTATATTTAGGAATAGGAAAATTCGATTATCTAGAAGACAAATATGAAAATAAGAAAATAAGAATCGTTACTGATATTGATAAAGCTAAGGATGGAGAAAACTCTTTAGATTGGGCAAAAAAAGTATTAAAATATTATGAAAATTATTCTTCAATAGAATATCCATTAGAAAAATTGGATTTAATTGCCATACCAGATTTTGCTGCTGGGGCAATGGAAAATTGGGGTGCAATTACATTTAGAGAATCTGCACTATTATATAAAGAGAATTATTATTCGTATGGACAGAGATTAAGAATATATGAAGTTATAGCTCATGAATTATGGCACCAATGGTCTGGAAATTTGGTTACTATGAAATGGTGGGATGATATTTGGTTAAATGAATCTTTTGCAACATATATGGCATATAAAGCTATGGATGAATTATTAAATGAAGATAATATTGGATCAAATTATATGTATGCTGTTGATACATATGAAGCAAAATTTGAAGATTCGACAATTTATACACATCCAATAAATGTTAAAGTAGAAAAGGAAGAAGAAATTGATAGTATTTTTGATAGCATAAGTTATGGAAAAGGCGGAAATATATTAAGAATGATAGATAATTATCTTGGATATGATAAATTTAGGGTTGCAATAATAAATTATTTACATAAATATAAATATTCTAATGCTAGTTCTTCAGATTTATTTAAAGAATTTGAATTAATTGGTGGAAAATATATAAGGGAGATAATTGAAAAATTTGTAAATTCTCTCGGTTATCCAATAATAAATGTACATTATAATAATCTTGTAATACATTTATCTCAATCAAGATTTTTATATAATAAGAAAGAAAATAAGAAATGGACAATTCCTTTATTTTTAGATATTGAAGGAGAAAAAATGAATATATTATTCAATAAGTCAAAGGGAAAGATTATACTTAAAAGAGATCCTAGCTATTTTATAATTAATAGAGATGCTATTGGTTTTTATGTATCAAATTATGAAAATTTGGAATATATAGGAAATGCAATTAAGGAAAAGAAAATATCACCATTAAGTAGAGCTGTTATTTTACATGATTATTATTTATTAGCATTAATGAATAAAATTAAATTAAAGAAATTATTTGAATTAATTGAATATCATAGAAATGAAGATAATTGGCTGGTTTTATCAATATTATATACAATATTATATGATATATCATTTTACTTTAATATAGAAGAAAAGAAGATATTTGAACATTATATAGATATATTTAAGAATTATTATAATATAGAAATAAAGGATTATAATAGTTTAATGTTAAAAAGATTGGCATATAGGACATTGGGATTCTTAAATGATTACAATATAATAAAAGATTCATTTAATAAATTCAAAGAATGGGAAAAATTGAATAATAATGATAGACAAGTTATATCGGATATAATTGGTTTGCATGGGGGAACAAATGAATATATGAAAATGTATAATCTATATTCCAAATCGCAAAACCCAGAAGAGAGAATAATATTATTAAGAGGCTTATCTAACTTTAGAAGAACTAGCATAATTGTAGATTTATTAGATAAAGCGATAGATAATTATATAAAATTACAAGATTGGAGAACATTATTTACAAATATATCAAAAAATCCAGAGGTTGTTTATGTATTATATCAATGGTTTAAAGATAATATTAGTGAGATAAAAAAATATGAAAATGCATATTTAGTTATAAGAGATGTTATAAGAAGTTTGTTTGAAGCATATACTGGAAATATTGTAAAAGATATAAAACAATTTATGATAAAAAACTTACCAAAATATAAGAATGATATAATAAAGTTCAGCCATTATTCTGAAATATATACAAATTTAGTATCAAAGAATAAAGAAGATATAGAAGATTTGTTATGAATTTATAAAAATAATAATTAACAATGATCTTATGGAAAGTAAAGATATTGTATTAATTACATCAGCATTGCCATATGTAAATAATGTACCGCATATAGGACACATTGCTGGAAGTCTTTTACCCTCAGATATATTTGCAAGATACAATAGATTGAAAGGTAATATTGTATTTTATTTATGCGGAACAGATGACCATGGATCTGCTACAGAAGTAGAAGCAATTAAGAGAAATAAAAAACCAGAAGAAATAGTTAATTTTTTTCATAATGTACATAAAGAAGTATATGAATGGTTTAATCTATCATTTGATCAATTTAGCCAAACGTCAAATAATCCTCTACATTATAAAATAGTACAAGAATTGTTTATTAAAGCATATATAGATGGTTATATAGTAGAAAAAGAAGTTGAATTACCATATGATCCTGAATGGAATAAATTTTTAGCTGACAGATTTGTTGTAGGAAAATGCCCATATTGTGGATATGAAAATGCTAGGGGAGATCAATGTGAAAGTTGTGGTAGATTATTAGATCCTAAAGAACTAATTGACCCGAAGAATTCAATTACTGGGAATAAAATTATATTTAGAAAAACAAAACATCTATATTTAAATTTAACTAAATTAGAAGATAAAATAAAAGAATATTTAGAAAGTAAGAAAGGTATATTTACGGATCTAGCAATAACAATGTCTTTATCATGGATAAAAGAGGGTTTGAAGGAAAGAAGTATAACTAGAGATTTATCCTTCGGCGTACCAGTTCCATATAAAGAATTATGGCAAGTAACAATTAAGAAAATATTTGACAAATTATCATTTAATTCAAAGGATGTTTTTGTTGATTCTTTAATAAGTGCATTAAAAAATGAAGGTTTAGTAATAAATACAGATGAATACACAAATATTTTAAAAATTGTAGAAGAAAATTGGCCAAAAGTTGATAGTATATTAAATCTATACAATCATTTTGAAGAATATAAAGATAAAGTATTGTATGTTTGGTATGATGCTTTAATTGGATATATATCATTTGTTGCACAAAAATTAAAGGAAGAATATATATATGATGATGTAAAAGCTGAAAATATTAATGAATTATCTTTATTAGAAGATAATGGAAAAATAATTAAAATAAAAATAAATAATAAAATATATGAATTAGAATATAAAATAGATGGAAGTGTTTTATATTTATCAGGATTATATAGTGAATTTTTTAATTTATATAAAATATTAAAATTCTTATTTGAGAATAAAAAAGTTATAAAAATTGTTTTAGATATTAATTGGAGGGAATTTTGGATAAATGGAAAAGTATACCACTTTTTAGGTAAAGATAATATTCCATTTCATGCAGTATTTTGGCCAGCAATCTTATTATCTACACATAATGTAAGCGATAATTATAAAGAATTCTTTGAATATACAAAATTGGATAATTATAGTTTACCATATAATGTAATTGGGTTATCTTATTTAACATATGAAAATAGAAAAATTAGTAAAAGTCAAAATTGGGGTATATTTTGTGATTCTTTAATTAAATCAGAACTTGATCCTGATTATTGGAGATTTTATCTTTCATATATTTTACCATATAATAGAGATTCTGATTTTAAATGGGATGATTTTCAATCTGTTATAAATAATGAATTGGTAAATAATATAGGAAATCTTACCCATAGAATTTTGTCTTTTGTTAGAAAATATTATAATAATAAAATAGATGGTAATGTTAGAAAAGATGTAATAAACACAATAAATAATACATTAAATGAATATTATAAATATATGGATAAAGGAGAATTTAATTTAGCATTAAGGAAAATATTAGAATTATCTAGTTATGGAAATAAAATATTTCAAGAAAATAAACCATGGGAAAATCCAGGAAATAATAAAAGTTTAGTTAAATCTTTAATTATATTACTAATTTCAATATATATAATGTTATATCCATTTATACCAAATTCTTCAGAAAAATTCTTTGAATTTATAAACTATAAAGAAATATCTTTTGATAACCTTACTACTCTTCTGCAATTTTCTAATAATATAGTTATAGAGATAGTTAAAGAACAGCAGGTTCTATTTAATAAGGTTGATGATAACTTAATAAATAAATTAAAACAGACAGTAACTAGACCTTAGATAAATTTATAAATAAAAATTTATAAGCCAAAAATAAAAAATTAAAAATATGGATAAAGCCGATGAAAACCCGCGTCTACTATATTTAGTATACTCCACAAATAAATATCTAATATATTATTCTACTTTATTTCTTTTGTTCTTCTTTCTTTTGTTCTTTTTCCTTCTTTGCCATAATATATTATTCTATAAAATGTTTAAAAATCTTTCATTTTTTTATGACTTCAAATGAATACTAATACGTAGTAAAACAATGAACAGATTATATATTTATAAATAATTTATAAAGGGGTTATATATAAATATTTATAAAGTAATCAAAATATTTAGAAATATTGAAATAATACATACAATTTATATATCTAAAGATATTATATATAAATCAATACTGGCTAAAAGATATAATAACCAACATATTTGGAATAGTGAGAAAAATTAAGAATAAAGAAAAGAAAAAAGAATAGTATAAATTTATTTAATAATAAAAAGTAATATTTTTATTGTTTTTTATTTAAAATATATTATGTCTTATGATATTATAGGTGATATAGCTATAATTAAAAAGCCATTAAAATATGATGAAGAAGAATATGTAAAAATAATATTGGAAAAGCATAAATTTATAAGAACAATTCTATTACAGGAAACAGATGTTTTACCTCCATATAGGATTCCAAAATATAAGATTTTATATGGTGAAAATAAAACTGAAACGATTAATATTGAATATGGATTAAGATTTAAGGTAGATGTATCTAGATGTTATTATTCTCCTAGATTGAGTAATGAGAGATATAGAATTGCAAAACAAGTAAGGGAAAATGAAGAAGTTCTAGTAATGTTTTCTGGTGTAAATGTATATCCAATATATATAGCAAAATATTCGAAAGCTAAGGTAATTTATTCAATTGAGTTAAATCCTTTTGCAGTAAAATATGGAATAGAAAATTTAAGAATAAATAAAATAAATAATGTTATCACATTATTAGGAGATGTAAAAGATGTATCAAAATACATAGGTCATTTAGAGAATGGGGATGGAATAATAAAAAATGATAAAGGATATATAAAGGATATAATTGATTCTGGATTGGAAATAAACAATCTATATATTTATGAATATGATGAAATGATAAAAAATATAAAATATAAAAAATTAAAATATATTAGCGAATTAGAAAAATTAGAAAAATTTAATAAAAAGTTTGATAAGATTATAATGACATTACCAAAAGAAAGTCATACATTTTTAGAATATGCAATACCTTTAATAAAAAATAATGGAATAATACATTTATATCAATTCTTTGAAGAAGAAAAAATAAGAGAAAAAGTAATAGATTTATTAGAAAAATATTCAAATGAATTAAACTTTAAATATGAAATACTTAATATATTAAAAGTTGGAGATATAGCTCCAGGAAATTATAGGGTTTGCATAGATTTTAAAGTTATAAAAGACAAAATTTAAAAATATCATAAGATTATTTTATCATAATGAGGAGTGACTTCCTTACAACCCTTATTATAATATTTGGTATTATATTAGGGATTACAATTATTCTATATTTATTTGTACCTCCTCAGATGATATTGAAACTTTTGGGTAAGAGTACTTCATCACCCAATTATGCATCATTTAAAATATCATATATGTACTTTACTTCGAATAGTATATATGTAGTAATATATAATGGTGGACCCGATATGGATTTAAATAATATGCAAATTACATATATATATAGCCAAAATAATTACCAAGGTACATGTAATATAGTTGCAAATAATTATACTTTGCCTTCAAATAGTCAAGAAATAATTGAATTAAATTGTACAAATGAAGATCTAATTATAAGTAATTTAATGTTAAATAAAGGCTCTTATGAATTTTCATTTACATATGGAAATACGGTCCAACAGGTTCCTTTGCCATTTAAAATTTCAAATCAATAGCGGACCCGGGGGGATTCGAACCCCCGACCTACGGCTTAGAAGGCCGTCGCTCTATCCATGCTGAGCTACGGGTCCAATTATAAAAATATTATTATGAAAAATTAAAATACTTAATTATATCTGTATATCGATGTTTCATCATTTATCAGCAATGCCTTGCATCTTCACTATATATATAATATATTAATGAAATATTAAAACCATATATAAGGTCTTATAAAAATTGTTAACAAAGTATTGGACAAAAATAATTATGGGACCGCGGGGATTCGAACCCCGATCCCTGGGACCCAAACCCAGTAGCCTACCACTAGCCTACGGTCCCTTAAAAAATAAAGATTTTTCAAAAATTTAAAAGAGTTTTTAACAACATATTAAAAAATGCCACAGCATGGTAAACATAAACCTAGAGCAGTATCTATGCAATTTTGGCCAAGAGTAAGGGCTAAAAGAATCTATCCGATAATTAAGAGTTGGCCTTCTATTAATAATATTCAACCAGTTGCATTTGCTGGATATAAAGTTGGTATGACGCATATTTTAACAAAAGAAGGAAAATATGTTCCTGTATCAATTATAGAAACACCTCCGTTAAAGGTTCTTGGAGTTAGATTATATAAGAAAGATATAAATAAAGGATTTCTATCTTTAAAGGATATTATTTCTAATAATTTTGATGAATATGTTAGAAGAAGAATAAAAACATTAGAACCAAATGAAGATCTAGAGAAAGGTATTCAAGATGCTGAACGAATATTGGATAATGTTTCATTAATAAGATTGATTGTATATACACAACCATGGTTAACAACAATTAAAAAGAAAAAACCAGAGATATTTGAAATGCCTATTGGCGGAAATAATATTAAAGAAATATTTAATTACGTAAAAAATCTGTTAGGGAATCAAATAAAAATAAATGATGTATTTAAAGAAGGAGAATATGTGGATGTAATTGGAGTAACAAAGGGAAAAGGATTCCAAGGGGAGGTAAAAAGATATGGAATAACAGTTCAATATAGAGAAGTAAAGAGAAGTAAATCTGTAAGACATATAGGTGCCAGGGGATCGAGAGGAATGAGAAGAATATTTCCAACAACACCCATGCCAGGTCAATATGGATTCTTTAGAAGAACAGAATATAATAAATTAATAATAAAGATTTCTGATAATTATAATGAAATAAATCCAAGTTCTGGTTGGCCACATTATGGAGTTGTAAAGAATACATATTTAATGCTAAAAGGTTCAATAATAGGGGCAAAGAAAAGATTATTAATATTAAGGAAAGCAATAAGACCACCAAGAAATCCAGAAAAAATAGGCATAGAATATATATCTTTATTACCAAAGAACTAAGATGGAAGTAAAAATATATAGAGTTGAAGGATTAATATTTAAAACAAAGATTTTAAGAAATTTGAAGAAAAAAGAGGGGGTTTTAACAAAAAGAAAGGTTGTTTATAAATTTACAAAAGAATTATTGGGGATAGATGAAAAAGATGTTTTAGAGAGAATATATTCATTATTTGGAAGTGCATATAAAGTAAGAAGAAATAAAATAAAAATATTAAAAATTGAAGAGATTAGTGAAAATAATATAAAAGATAAGAATTTAAAGAAATTTATAGAATATATTAAAAATGGAAAATTCTGATGAACTATTAGAATTTTTATATAGCCAATTAGATGCTATACAGAATAAAATATTAGAATATGAATTGATAAAGAGTTTTATTAATGAATTGAAAAAACAGGATGATACATATATAAATTTGGGAGGATTAATATTTGTTAGAGGATCAATAAAAGATGATCAAAATTTATTAATAAATATTGGAAGGAATATATTTATTGAAAAAAGTAGAGATGATGTTTTAAAATTGATAGATGATATAATAAATAAATTAAATCAAGATTTAAAAGAAATAAGAACAAAAATAAATGAAATATCTATGAAAAGAACTCCTCAACCTTAACAATTTCATGACCAGTAGAATATTTTCCAATTATTAAATATTCTTTGTTAATTTCTATTCCATATCTTAAATATGGACTTCCGAAATTAATTGATCCTATATCTAAACTATAACCTGTAATTTCTTTTACTTTTTCTATTATTTTATCATTTAATTCCTGACTTATTAATAATTTATTATTATATAATTTTGATATACTTCCAAAAAGATATTTTGTTTTTATTCTATATGCTGGTAAAGATAGTTTTTCAGATATCTTCTTTGCATCACTTTCTTTTCCATAAGAATAAATTATTCCATTTTTTCCAATTAAAAATATATTTCCTATTAGATTTTCTATAAAATCTATTTCAATTATATCGAAATGATTCTTTAATATATTCTTTAATTCTTCGGGAGCATTAGAACTAATAATTATTCCATTATTATATTCTATAAAATATGGAGAAACGATTGGTGATTCTATATAATATTTTTTTATATCAATATTCATCCTTTCAATATTGTTTTTTTCGCTTTTACTTGCTAAAAGAAAATCTTCAAACATATGCATTAAAATACTTATAGATGGTATACTAATATAATCTGCTTTCTTAACTATCATTATCAATATTGATTATCAGGAATGATTATAAAACTTATATATTTCGAGATATTTAAAATTTGTATGAATATATTTTCAAACATATTTAGAAAAAAGAATAATGATAAAAATGTCCAAAATATTAATGTTTTACCACAACAAAATATTGTAAATCAAAATTATACATCGGAAATAAAAAATATTGCTAACTCTATTGAGGGTTTAGCAAAAAGCTTAAGGGAATTGGAGAATAAAGTATCTGAAATTTCAAGTAATGTATCAAATATTAGTTCTACTGTAGAGAATCATCAAAATGAAATAAATAGTATTAAAAATA
>Ga0208683_100579_pt1 | contig 14040 bp, 19 predicted proteins | sample BED_Mat_host_9_1_FD_187141 | JGI IMG/M metagenome (GOLD analysis project Ga0208683, IMG submission 187141) | Extremophilic microbial mat communities from Yellowstone National Park, USA - BED_Mat_host_9_15 (SPAdes) (version 3) | ecosystem: Environmental > Aquatic > Thermal springs > Hot (42-90C) >... | reverse complement strand
GTAAGTTTCAAGCATTATCCAATGATTCACCTTCAAATCCCACTCTGGTTATATTTGAAGTACTTCTCTTCACCAAAACCCAATGGTTACGGTTTAATTGCTGGTTTTGATTTGAATAGTGATAGACTAAACGTTGTTGTGATTAACAAGGATGGTAAAGTCGTTGCTAAAAAGACGTGGTGGTATTCTGAGGTTGTTTCTCACGGTTTTCCTAAGGAGAAAGCAAGGGCTTTACGTTTGAATGCTCTTTCAGAGTCTCTTAATTCCCTATCGAGGATTGGTGTTGATTACGTTGTTTTTGAGGATTTATTCTTAGTTAAGAAGAGGAAGTTTACGAGGAGCAGAAGCGGTAATAGGAAGATAACGCGTTTTGCTAAGAAGCAGTTGTTAATTCACGGTGTTATTAAAGCGTTAAGGTTGGGTTTCAACGTTATTCTAGTTAATCCTAAGGGTACTACAAATTCAGAAGAGCACGAGAAGGTGATGAGGGAGAAGGGTTTTGATAGGCATACAGCCTCAGCTTACTTAATAGTATTAAAATGTCTAGGAATGTTGAATGATGCTAAATGATATAAATTTCACGGTTTATCGGAAACTGCTGATGACGGTGACTAGAATGAAATATGATCCGCGAATAGCCCAGTTACGTTTCTTCGCATCTTTTTCTGTAGCTTTATACCATCTGTGGACTCTTCAGTTAGTCCCTCTAATGCTTTTTCGCCCTGGTTGGCTAGGTGTTCCACTATTTTTCGAGTTATCGATTTTTCTGCTCCTTAACAGACTCGATGCAAACCCCTCACTCACTCATTATTTCAAAAGGAGAGTGAGGAGAATATGGCCACTTTATTTCCTCGCCGTCGTCGTAGTATTCTTAGTCGACAGATACGTGTTCCACATGGGCGTAACATATTACGACTTGATACTCCATTTTGCGTTCGTTTCCTATGTTCTCACACCGTTTTCCTTTCAGTACCTTTTCTGGTCTCTCCAACTAGAAGAATGGATGTACTTAGCTATCCCCTTTATTCATTGCATGAATGACAAAGCAAAGTTTCAAACAGCTGTTTTATTGGTTTTTATATCGTTTTCCTACAGCCTCTTTATCGTCTTCCTCCCCTACAATGAGTTTCACTTACTTTACTTTATGCCTCCATTCTGGTTAGGGGCATATGGGTGGGGAATAATTGCTTACCTTTTGAAGAAGAAACAGAAAGGTGAATCAGCCAAAAAAGCGAAATATTTCCTGCTAATACTTTACGCTCAATATGTTTTTACTGCACTGATATTTTCCTCTAATGAATTTGTATATGAGTTCCTTACAAGGTTCCTTGCGTACAACTTATCATTACCCGCTTTCGCCCTACTTATCTTAAATCCGCCTAAAGTACTTAGTCGCATAACAGTCTTCCTAGGCGAGGTGAGTTACGGGATTTATTTATGGACTTTGCTATTTCAAGAACTTTTTGGGGTGTCTGGAATACTTTACGGCGTCCTAACTGCAATTGCTACAGAGTTTCCGCTGAGAAGAAGAGAAATAACAAGCAGACTGACGCTCTATAGAAGTGCTGGCCGGTGAACAAAAAACATATGTTTTGAAACTGTTAAGCTACCGTTTGCATCTATATAGAAGTGCGGATACATTTGCTTATGTACAGTTTTGCTTATGTGCAATAGTGTTCTTATTGAAAACCAGCCTTGCTGGTGTGCAAGCGTTTCTTTATTGAGCTTTCCAATTGCTTATGTGCATACTCTTTCTTATTGAAAAGTGTTCTTGCTGGTGTGCAATAGGATTATTATTGATTTTCTCCGTTGCTTATGTGCAGTACTTCTTTTATTGAGAAATACTCCTGCTTATGTGCAGATTAAGTTTTATTGACTGATTTTCTTGCTGATGTGCAGATGCTCATTTATTGAAGTGATATCTTGCTTATGTGCAATAAAGCGTTTATTGATTGGTCTTCTTGCTTGTGTGCAATGGCATAATTATTGATTTCCTTTCCTGCTTATGTGCAGTCGTACTGTTATTGAATAATAATCTTGCTTATGTGCAAATTGGTTTTTATTGAAGCTTATGATTGCTTATGTGTAGTTATTTTAAAATCTTTTTCTTCTTAAGCCACGTTGTCACCTCATCTCTATCTATTCCTAACTCTTCTATAGTTTTCTCAAACATTGCCTTATATTTAGTAGTCTTCGTGTCAACGTAATAGTCCGTAATTGGTGACACTACGAAGTCCTCATGTTTCCTTATTACTTCGTACTCCTTCCCAAGAACTACCTTGTATGCTTCACTTAATGGTACTCCTTCGCGATAATGTAAGGAGATGGCAAAGTATTGTGATAATAGTAAGGATATTGCTTTCCTAACTGCTGTTCTCTGCACTCTTAGCTTAGACCAGTCTGGATGCTTAACCGCGATTTCTTCCTTGAATGATTTTATTATTTTAGCGTAAACACCGCCTGCCCGCATGAGGTTGTCAGCCAGAATTCCTAATAGAAACGCCTTAACTGTTCTGTTGTACTTGACGTTTTTCGCTGAAGTACCGATAAGTTTCGTCCCGTCGTTAGGGCATAGCCAACCCTCTTTCGAGGGAACGGCTGGTTTCCCATTCGAGGATTCACCAGAGTAATAATAATACCCGCATTTAGGGCATGCAAACATTACAGCTAACCCAGCGTATTTTCTGAATTTATTGATGTTATATTGAAACCTTGGTGGATATGCATAAACGATTAGTCTGGCACCATTAACAGCTCCTATTCCCCTAATAAACGCCAAGAATTTAGTAAATTCAGGGAATTTAGTAACAGCATCGCCGATAAGTCCCTTGACTGTCTCCTCCTCTCTGAGCAGTCCCATGAATCTCTCTATTAGATGATTAGATGGTGTTTCTTCAACAATTTTCACAGACTCACCGCATATAGGACATTTATCGCGATTCTCGTCTTCCTTAAGTAATACCATGTGATCGTTCTTACATATAGTATATCTCCTGCGAAAGACCCAATTACTATTCTCTTTTTTTGCTCCTATCCTGTTCCCAAACGCAACTCTAAGTTTCACTAGGTCGTCCCTGAACGCCACCAAATCTTTTAAATAAATTAAATCTGCCTCGCTCATTTCTGATCACATCCTCGCTATAATGTATAGGTAGTCTTCTCTGAGTTGTTTATATTTCACGTAAGCTTCATCTGGCAAAAGCCTTGGGGTATACACTACATGTGAATACTTCTTTTTCAGCTCGTTCTTTAACATAAGCCCGACGTTAACACTATTATAATCTCTAAGCGTATGTTTAGTTTTCAATAATTTCCCAGCAACGTTCACAACGTTCTTGTATACGTGTACCTCAGATGTCGTCATTGTTATTGGTTCTACTGTGATAGCATACGACGATGGCATAGCTTTCATCAATACACCAGACAATCGCGTTTCCGACGGTATAGTCATTAACACGTTACTGAATTTTATTGCCCACGTCTGTGCGTATTTGTGTATCTTTTCTAGTCTCAGTCTATCCATTTTCCCTACCTGCTTTCCAAAACCTATTCCAGCGTCGTCAATTATTATCATGGGAATTTTGCTTATCCCGTAATTTTTCATTGCCTCAATTAAATCGTCAAGTTGCAGGGGATCGATGATAATATGTGCAATAGCGACGTCCCAGTCCCCATATAATGCGTAAGCGAGCCATAACGCTAATGAGGATTTCCCTCCCCTAGCCTCCCCGCTAATAATCGTCGTCTGACCCGTATCGATGGGGACAGGTCTTATTTTTTCAAATTTGTGTTCTCTTCTGTTTATGGCTATCTGGTATATAGTATTCATCATGAGTATTGTTAAATCGGCAATACCTTCCATGTAGTATTTTCTAGATAGTTCGACAAACTGTTTCTCCATGTAGGGAAAATCAATGAACTTTACATTACCCTGGTACACCTGTGTGTAGTATTTATCGAACATAGGCAATAGCGTATTGTAATCTACTTTCAGCAGTGCCTCCTCTGGGTTTGTGTCGTTTAATTTTATGTAATCATTTATTCGCATCAACTTCCACCTTTTCCAGAATTTCTTTTTTCAAAATCTGGTAATCTTCAGGTTTCCAGAACTTTATTATACTATAGCGGTCTTTCTGGTCTCTCTCAAACACGACTGGTTTGAGTAATCTGATTTTCACAGTGCCTACTTTTTCCCCAGAAGGATATACATATTTTAAAATAAGGTTCTCGTCATCGAATTGTAGATCGTAGACCTTTTTGGGGAGAAATAGTAAATTAGTCACATTGTATCTACGTTCTTCTTTCGCTAATTTTACAACTATCTTCTCTGGAAACATCAAAACGTTGTATATACCCCTCTTTTTCACGTTTATTGTTACTGAAGTCTTAGATTTTCTTTTAGCTTCTGGGTCGTTGCAATCTGCTTGGAACAATTCATAAACATCATCGCCTATTTCCCTGACTTTATAACACTCCCACGGAAATGAATATATATGTATGTCGTGGTTGTGTGTCTTTACTCTTCTTATTTTTTTCCTATACCCTCTCTTCATGTCTATAACTTAACATGTTTGCTTTAAAAACAGTGGATGGATAGGTCAGAGAAGTAAAAATCTACAACCGTGAAATTTTAGAATATATTAAAAAATCTAGAGGTATTTAGTAGTTCTGTAACATATTGTTGCTCTCTTCTTTTAGTTTTTCTAAAGCTTCCCTAAATGGATTAATATAGTCAAGTTCTATTCTGTCCCAGTTCCTTTCTGCATCTTCAAGTGCGGATTCGATATCAGATCCTTCACCCCACACTGCTTCACCCCTAGTGCCTGAGAATGTCGCAATATAGAAATCTTCGAAACGCGGGTTGAAATCATCGAAAAGTGAGTCGTCGTCATCGTCATCCTCTTCGTCGTCGTTATTATTCTCTATTTTGTATACAAACACCCCACCATCTCTCACAGGCTCAACGAGTACTTCTTTTACGGTTACTTCGCCAGCTAAGCCTAATACGTCAAGTTCTTCTAGGTTTTCTTTTTCTAAAGCTTCTCTAAACGGATTATCATATTCACCTTCTTCTCTATCCCACTCCCTTTCCGCATCTTTTAATGCATCCATTAGAGTGGAACCTGCACTCCACACTACTTCAATATCCGTGTCGTAGAATGTTGCAATATAGAAATCCTTGAAAGGCAGATCGTTGTTATCACTCTTTACTTCGTATATAATGACCGTACCACCATCAACAGGATCCCCCACAGGCACCGTGAACACTTCTTCTACAGTTGCTTTTCCAACTTTGATCTCCGCCATTTTAATCCTAGTATATTCCTTCGTCAGATAATTATTTAAACACATATGTTTGAGGGATTTGCTAAGTATGATAACCCATTTGCGAACGGTTTAGCAACTTGTTGGGGATATTAATGTTGTTTGTAGCATTAAAGATATGAATAAGGCTTTACGGTTGAAAAATCAAGAACCGATGTAAAGTTAAATATACTATTCTACTATATTAGATTGGTAACTATGTTAGCTAACCTTTCTCTCATTTTAGAAAAATATTCCCCTGTCCGCTTAGAGGAGATGCAGAATTATTTAACCAAACAATATGAGGAGAATTTGTTCGAGATATATGAGGGTATACTAATGTTAGTCCTAAATGAAGATAAAGACAAGTTAAAAATACTGTCAAAAGAAGTTGAAAAAATAAAGAAAGATTTTGGATTTATGTTTGATGATGACGGGACTATAGAAGAATACGTTAATGTGATAATGAACGGGTTACAAAAACTTATTGACGAGTTGGGGAAAAATGAAGATGAGTTCTACAAAGAGGCATTAAATTCTGATAACCCTAATTTCCTAATAACCACTTATTATTCGTTGTATTTACGCTTCGTAACAACAGTATACTTAAAACTACAGACTATCACAAAAACAACAAAAGATTCTAGGATTAAAGATATATTCGACATCGCTAATTTCTTAGTAGGATTTTTCGGGATGCCTATACTACTATATATAAAGAAAAAAGAAGTATTTCTTCATGCATCTGAGCTAAGCGTAGTATTATTACACGCACTAGTTGCAGATAGGACACCTATGCCCTCAAAGGACTCCTTAGGATATTACCTATTTTTCAGGATCCACGCTGATAACTCATAACTGTTAGCCTAAGAGAAATGCTGAAGGACTATAATATATAAACCGTGGTGCTAAAACATATGTTTTTTAATCTTAGAACCAAAATAATCTTATGGGACTGATAGGTTCACTCGCAACTGTATTTTATCGAATCAACGAAGGTATAATATATTCAACTTTTCTCGTCGATCTGCTGGTAACATTGATTAATTTTAATGAGTATTCAACAAATCCCGCACTTGCAAATTACATATCGTTATTGTTGTCGTTCAACTTAGTATTGTACCTAGAACATATTCTAGGGAGTATATTTCAGAGTGGTGGCATAATAGTAGGAGGAGCAATAGCAGGACTTGCTACTATTTCTGCACTATTTACAAGGAATTACCTCCTGAACTTGTCACAGCAAAATATGAGTACTATGCAAATAATCTTCATTTATTTGTTACTTCAATTTATTTTCAATAGTTTTGAAAGCATTTTAGTGTTTTTCAATACTATACTAATACCTATGACGTCCAACATATCGTTGCCGTTCATCGCCCCACCAATTCAGCTGTTTGTCCATGACCTTTTGCTAATTATCGATTTCATAGCATCCTTCGGAGAAGTGATGAGTATAATATACGTCCTGATGGCAACTGGAATGTGGAGCGAGATGTAAAAATAGATATTATAAGTGGTTATGATACAATATTTAACTAGGGAATTCAAAATGGTGAAACATAAGTTAACTGATGAGCAGAAAAAGATCCTGGAGAGAATGCATAGCAGGGTGGATTATATCATCAACGCTTACAAGGAATACCTAGACGCGTTAGCGGAGTATGACAGGACTGGGGTACTGAGAATTCACGGAAAAGTCCTATATGTAAATAAAAAAAGGGTGACTTTTACCAGAAATTAGACCTTAATACCCAGCTTGGATAAAAGCTGTTTTTCCTCGGCGGTAAATTCCACTGGTTTATTTAAGTAATGACACCACAGTTTTCTACTTACACTCTTTATAACAGTCGCGTCATAATTTGAAAACAAATTAACGTAACTATCACATTCACCTTTTACGTCCTCTAATTTATCGAAATAACCAATATAATCATCAGTAGGTGCGAAAAACTCTAAGTCATCTCCCTTAGCTGAAGCTATTAGAAAAGCTATTGAAGCCACTAATTTATGGTCGTTAAAATGCTCACTTAAACAGTTTATATAGGAAGAAATCCTCCATCTATAGAGCGATAATAACATCTTACTTCCCATTTATATTCTTAGCTGACTTGTATTTAAATCTTCTATACAACACGTTAGGCAGAAATCCTGTACTGACTGATATTGACCTGTGGTAGGGTTGATGAAACCAGTCAGTCCTCAAACAGCTGTTTGAGAATGTGAAACATAAAAAAGTTCTATAGAACGGGTGCGACATCGTACAAACCATACCCGTCACTTAATAGTAGTTGAAAGTTAACCGTATCCCCATAATTAAGATGTATATTAGATATATTTATAGTAAGGGTATTTATTCCTACGTTTAGTCCATAATTAACATTGTAGGAGTATTCTCTCCCGCCGTAAATGACTATAAGCTCTTTAATGAATACTTTAGAAGGCCCTTCATTATTGATTGTTATATACAATTTGTTATTTAATACATATGCATTATTTATCACTACTATAGGTGTTGAAATGAAATATCCTACTAGACCGAATGCAAATCCCACTACTATTAATGTTAGTATCACGGAAGCTATTAACAATATCAAGGCAGAAACTGAGTTATACATAGTCTCTTCCTATGATTATTTAATATATAAAAGGTTTAGATAAACAACACACCATAGAACAGCTGTTTAAGAGTGTGAAACAAAAAAGAAAAAATAAACTTTAGGTTTATTTCACATATGCTTCTCTTATTTTCCCTTTGGATGAATATGTTAATGAATTTTGAACTTTCTCAATCTTTTTCTTACAGTCTTCGATACTATCACAGGGAAAATAGCTTAAGATAAAGAAAAATGAGGCATCCAACTGCTCAACTAATAAGAATTCCATATTATTTTTGTTAATTTTTATTTCATACACTGTATAATATACTCGTGGTAAATACTCTGCTTGATACAATATATCAAGACTGATATCAATCTCTTCACATTCACATTGAGATGCCGTTTTAAGATCATTACTATATTCATATAAAGATATATCTATAATTTTATCATTATCAAATGTCACTACTGGAAAATCATTGTTGATTTCCATAATTATTACCTTATTATTGTTATTAGTATTGCATAGGTAACCTTTTTCATAAACAGTCCTACAGAAGATGTTTTGACAGGACATTTTCCCACTGATTATACTCTTGGTTGGCTGGTATTTAACTTTTGTGCTTAACAAGTTAGACAAACCAGATAAGCAGGCGGGTGATAAAACCTCAAACAGCTGTTTGAGAATGTGAAACATAAAAAAATGGGCTGGCTTAATCGCCCAGGTTTGACTTTGCCAGATTTGCGAGGTAATCATACTGCCTTTCATCACACGTTCCTGCACATTTCGCTAGTTGCTCAATAATGTTATAGAAGTCGTTGCTATAAACTCTAGCCCTCACGAATTTGATTTTTCCTTCGTTGTACATTTGTTGTATCTCCTGGGTGGATAATATTTTGCCCTCTTCCAATCTTACCATTACTGTAAAGATATAAATTTGGTCTCCAGGTTTTGCCTTTATAGCTATTCTGTTAACCTTTATGTTCGTACTGCACAGAGTGTTTATAAGAGATACCGTGCTTTCGTGCCCAATCGCATTAATAGCGTTGCTCACAGCATTGCAAAACTCCTCCTTACTTATCTCATCAAATTGTACAGTTGATTTTATAGACATCAACATCGCTGGTGCAAAGCTATTGGTAAGATAGATTTGACTTGTGGTGTGGGTGGATTGATTCACGGGTTGACTTGGGACTTGGGATTGACTTGCCATTTTTTATCCCCAATTATACTCTTGGCAGGCTGGTATTTAAACTTTTCTATCTAACAAGTTAGGCGGGAATAACGTAACCACGAACGGGCGGGTGAGCTAAACAAATCCTCAAACAGCTGTTTGAGGGAAAAACGTGTTCATACCCACCCCAGCCTGCCTGCTGAGAAAAATTCAACTGCTGATTCCCCTCTTTCTCTCCATAAAAATCATGTCTTCTTTTCCAAGTTAACTATAATATAGTCTTTATCCAGGGTTTTTATCCAGCCGTAAGCCTTCATCTTCATCAATATAATATGGGCTTCCAGGGGTGTACATTCCATATAAGCAGATGCGATATCAATTAACTTCTTTCTCTCTATAGTTAAAATTCCATTACTGCACTTAGTTATGTTGACAAGAAATTTATAGAACTCTCTAGCCTTCTTGTATTCGTCGTCTGTCATAGAAGCAATTACACTATTAATAATAATGTTATAATCGTTTCCTGAAATGTTTTCCATAAGTTAAATATACATAACAAATAATTTATTAACTTTGCCATGGCTTTTCTCAGAAAACTAAGGGGTTTGCTGAAAAAGTATCAACTCGGCGAAATTAAGCCCTTATTATATTATATAAACAAAAAATAAAAGAGCGTAAATCTAGGGGTACCCAACTGTACGGCGTGGTACTACGGAAGGCGTACTTTTCAGTACCTTATCCTAGTAGTTCCTTATATATTATATTATATTATTAGATATAGCTACTTTACAGTATACTATGTACGTGTAACGGCCACCCTATTTCTGTTCACGTTGTTAATTTTGTAAATTTCAATAAAGTAGTCTCTTCATGAAGAACGTTATTTTAGTAAAAATTTCTGTTCACTGCCTTAACAATTGTAATTTATCTTTGTTCACGTCTTTCCAGAGTTTTTTGTTAATATAAAGAAATAAAATGAAAATAGTACTGTTTCAGATGTTAATTTTATAATAACCCTCCAGTTTACTGAGAAGAAACTATAAACAATTTTACAAAAAACAGAAGAAAGATTTTTGAATTTAATGGGGAGTTTAACGTTGTTTGAATTTTTATTACAAAAGTGAGAAAAAAGGTCGATAGAGTTAGGCGTCAGGATCTACACACTTAATCCGTGGGGAACTTAGGCTTATACGCCCATGCTTCAAGGGCATGAGTCGGGACGTCGAAGCCTAGACCTTCAATGACGGTCTTCAGGAACCAGAATATCCTATCAAATTTGAATGTGAATTTTGTTACTTCTATTAGTTTTTGAAGCCTAAATATCAGCTTAGAATATATCCAGTTCAGCAGATCATTTAATGAGTTGAAGAATTTAATGTTAATTTTAGGGTTTTGTAATATCTTCAAAGCTCCGGGAGTTATGCTGTTAGCAAAGATTGCTGGAAACACATGGTAGCCTTTTTCATTTAACTTCTTCATCACTTTAAAGATACTGTTTATTTTCCAGTGCATTTGAGTGGGGACAAGAGGCTTAGACGCTTGATATGAGAAATAAATTATAAACGCAGTCTTACCCTGGCGTTTAGAAATGTTATCTGTCCAAGGGTCTTCCATTTTTATTATCAGTATTTTATTAGCATAGCCGTCATAGTCAATCTCTATACTTCCATTTTCATCTTTAATTCTACTTCTAGCCCATTTTGGCAATTCCGCTAAATCCAAAGGATTATTAACATCTAATAATTTCAACGAAATTTTGCCGAATAGAGCTATTAGTTCTCTTTTTGCGTTATTAATAGATTCAACAGCTGAGTGAGATTGACCGAAAAGTTTATTAGCATCAGAAGAAGATATGTTGATTGTAACAGACCTCATCTTTTTCTCCCCCTCCCTATAATATAACACATTCTGGTTTTTATATTATTCGCCACGTTATTTCCTTTGCTTTACCGTAAAACATATGTGTTCTTAAACTTTGTTTCTGTTTCACCCCCCTCAGTTTCCTCCTAACCAGTTGGACAGAAAAGTTTAAATATCAGCCCGGTAATACATAGATTGATGAATCGGACGAGAGTTGTAACGTTCAAAATAGACGAAGAGTTACTACAAGAGCTTGACCTATACGCAATTAATAACAAACTAGATAGAAGTCAAGTGATTAGGGATGCTATAAAGTTCTATCTTAAGTTCTATCTTTTATATAAGAAAGGTAGAGTTTACAGACTAAATTCCGTTGAAGAGAATTTACGAAATAAAACGGTAGTGAGGGAGCTGTAATGCCAGAAGTTCCAGAGTCTAAGAAGAAAGAGAAGGAGATGAGACGAACTAAGAAGGAGATGAGACAAACTACCCTGGAAGATTGGGCGAGAAGATTGGGCGATAAGACATGACAATAAATGAGATCATCCAGCAAAATGAGGAATTGCAAATTCAGTATAGCAAAGCATTGAATACTATAGCAGTTTTGGAGAAAAAGCTAAAAAAATTAGAAAGAGAGAACGCGGAGCTGAAGAGGGAGAATGAAAAATTAAGGAGGCAGAGGGATATATTATTAAAAGGCATGCAGATAGCACTGCAGATGAGCGAAGAGAAGCAAAATTTATATCTGAAGAAAGTGCTAGAAAAATTGAAAGAAACTGAGGATCCCAGAAAGGTTTAAGTTGAGTATAAAAAACGCCAGAAGATATGGAAAAGTTACGTTAATTTTTTATCTCGCCTGCTTTCTTTTCCCCCTTTTCAACCCCTAAATTATGGCACATTCCCTATCTTCTCCTCTTTTTCTGTTCCTATACTTTTTATTGAGCGTAGGGACTTAGTTCTCAACCAGCTGGGATACTACGCGATTTTTGACGCTAAATATTTTAAACAGCTGTTTGTGAATATAAATCAGTATGACAGAATCAATCGTTCTAAACCAAAACCAAACAGACGTTTGTAAAGAGATAGTAACAGACGGCATATATACTATCTGTGCGGATAACGGTGAAGTTATCGAGTACGACGAGGAGAGGTTTTTTGTCAGCAACTCAGAAGGGATAGATAGATTAGATAAATTATCTAAATCTGATAAGGTCTATTCTCATTACCAACGCCATTACAATCTTTTGCCAAATTCGGGTATCGGCACGATCCCCGCAAAGTTTGATAGGAATCTGAGATTCTATACTTTTGCATACAGGTTATCTACATCAATTACTAATTCTATACAAAAAGCCATTTTCATACGAGTAGCGCAAAAAATCTTTAATAGAAAAATTAAAAATAAACTGTATATACTTGGTGCATTTGCTATTCGATACTGCTCTGTTGATTTTAATTATGTCATGCAACTTATACTTAATTTCTCGCAAGAAGACGAGAACACCGCGAGACAAAGACTATCTGATGCGATAGCTAACCTTAATCATTTTCTCAATAAGAAGCTCGGTTTATCTAAAGCAGAAATGCAAACTTTATCTAAAGCAGAAACACAAATGCTCAAACAGTTTACGTACGATCTTCTTTCCAAGTATGGATATATCAATTTTATTGATAAATTCTCAAAACTCTATAATTTCGGCGTGGTCAAATTAGCTGTAATATTACTGCTTCTAAGGGACAATCGGAAGAACGAAGCAATCGAATTGTATGAATACCGCCCAGAGTATAACATAGGTTTTAAGCACTTTGTCGTTGTCTATGAAAACTGCGGAAAAAGATATGTCAAAAGGCTATCACACGGACGCTTACATACTTTATTATTTAGTCCTTCATCACGCCTATATAACTTCAAAATAATCTTATAGTAAACGCGTGAGTGCGAGGCATACTCCCACCCCCCACCCCCACCGCCGGCTTCTCTCCATTAAAAAATATTTTTCTTTATCTATATGTTTAGTATAATATGTTAGTTCGCAACCGATCACAATTGTTTTATTTGTCGTAACTAGGTCATGGCGTGTTCAAAATTTGCCTCAACCATATGTTTGGACAATTTGAACGCGATATTTTGTTAATCTAGCTGTGCCACAGGATAAAACAAAATAATTAAAATATTACTATAAGATATAAATAAGAACTCAATAAAGCCTGACTTTCTCCCCGCCATTGGTTCTGGCTTTAGCACTCCCAAACAGCTGTTTGAGATTATTTCCGTCAAGAAGAAGCTGAAGAAGTTTACCCCAAGGGAAAAGAAAGAAAGTAGCCCGAGAAAAATGGGAATAAAAAAGAAAGAAAAAATTAGTCTTAACTCACCTTAACGAAAGTTATTGCATAACCTTTTTTCAAAAGATAGTATAATTTAAAGAAAACTGGATCGGAATACTCAATAGGGCTTTCTGGTAGATTGTTAAGTATATTCAACAAGTAATCTGGAATATCGTACTCGTTATAATAACTAACAAGAATGGTGTTCTGAACATCATAGTTCTTCCAACTATAGCCTTTGTTATTGTAGATGATTAGAGTTGGAAAACCATCATGTTCTACTTTTTTACTAATATATTTGACTGTATTGTTGTTGATATAAATAATAGAATTATAGTCACCGTTTGTAATTTTAGATAAAGCACTGAATAAGTTATATACAACTTCTTCACATCTTGAGCTGTTTATTTGTTTCTCCAATTTGTCTATCTCTTCCTTTATACGTTTCAAACTTTCAATTATTTCATCTATTTTTTTTACTATCTCGTTTTCCATTTTTGGTCGATATATGTGTGTCAAACTGGTATTTAAACCTTTTTTGCATAACCAGTTAGGCAATGAGCAGGCTGATGGTAAGTAAGAAGGATAAGGTCTTAAAACAGCTGTTGGAGTTGTAGCGTGAGAAAGAATTCAGCCCATTTCTTTTACAAAGAAAGGGGTTAAGGGGGCGGAAAGCCTCGCCAGCGGGGATGGATAGCCCCATGTATTTAAATACTCCTTTGTCAAAATTTCCTTAATGGCTAGGAGGGTTAAAGCGATCAGAGCTACTGTTTCGA
>Ga0208683_100577_pt1 | contig 14072 bp, 16 predicted proteins | sample BED_Mat_host_9_1_FD_187141 | JGI IMG/M metagenome (GOLD analysis project Ga0208683, IMG submission 187141) | Extremophilic microbial mat communities from Yellowstone National Park, USA - BED_Mat_host_9_15 (SPAdes) (version 3) | ecosystem: Environmental > Aquatic > Thermal springs > Hot (42-90C) >... | reverse complement strand
GGAGACCACTACGTATCAGCCAAACTCTTCTACGCGAAGCTCGCGGGGAGAACCCAGACCACCAGAAACGAGGACATACCCACACTCTACCACCAGGGCTCCTACCAGAAAATAGAGGAGTACATAGAGAACGAAATGCAGTCAATGGAGCTACTATACCAGGCCCTGTTAAAGCAGGATTTCTACCAGCGCCTCGTCCAGCTCAGAAAGAACATAATAAACCGGTGAAGTGCAGTGCGCTACACTGCTAACCCAAGGCTGAGCCCACCACGCGCTCGATGCGAGTGGCTTTGCGTCCGGGCTAGCTGTTCATGTAGTCGTCGAGGATGGGTTGCCCCGCGCGTCTGGGGACAGTAGGGGGTGTGCGAAGGGGGAGCCCCAGCATCTCCATGAACCTGAGCGCGTTTCTCGGAGCGTAGCCGTGGGGGTGGTTGTTGAACACCACGATCACCTCACCCGTTTCCTGGTCCTCCACAAAACCCTTCACGCGGCCGGCCCACTCGGCGAGCTCCGTGTCAGAGTAGAGGTAGTCGTACCACGTGGGGTTACCGCGGCCGTGCAGGCGCACGTACACCAAGGGCGACCCGCCCACGTGGATCGGTGGAAGGAGCGGCTCGTCCACCACGACCCACGACGCGCCGTGTGTAGATAGAAGCTCCTTTGCTCCCCCAAGGTTTTGCGGTTCAACCCAGCTTGGGTGCCTGAACTCCACGGCAAGGCGCACACCCTTTGCCTCTGTGGATAAGTGTTCGAGGAGGCGTGAGAGACGGCTCACGCCCTCTTCATATGTGAAGGAAGGTGGAAGCTGAACGAGGAGGCAGAAGAGCTTGGAGCCGAGCGGCTCGAGCGATTCTAAGAGTTGTTCGAGCTCGTCCTTAACACTCGGCGTGAGCTCGCAGCGCGCCTCGTGTGTCACCGCGCGAGGAAGCTTCGCCGAGAAGCGAAAGTCGGGGGGTGAAAGCCTGGCCAGAGCCCTGAACGCCTCCCTTCTAGGTACCCTGTAGAATGTGGAGTCGACCTCCGCAACACCGAACACTTCAGAGTACTGAGCGAACATCCCGCGACGTGAGCGGTAGAACGGGCCGACCCACTCGCGGTAGCTCCAGCCACAGCATCCAACCCAGACCCTAGGGGCAAAACCCTGAAGCTCACCCAGATTTTTCTCTCTACCACCCGCTTCTTCGTGAGCGTTTGGGTGTGTGTGCACATATATATGTTACCCCGCTTATAGTTAAACGAGTTGGTCGCCTGCGATATCAGGGTCGGGTGCGGTGGCTGGTGGTGTTTCCCAGGTGGGCTACGCCACTACAGGTTGCACTTTAGCTTCGTCGAAGTGAACACCGCGTACTACGCCCTCCCACCCGAGGCAAGGCTCAAAGAGTGGCGGCGCATCGCGGGTTCGCCCGAGGAGTTCGAGTTTTCTCTAAAGGCGCCACGTAGCACGCCGAAAACTCTGAAAGAGTCGTTTCCCAAGTTGGTCGAGGCCGCGCGCATACTTGAGGCGCGCTACGTGGTCGTGCACGCTTCACAACCCGGCTGGGCCGAGCTTGCGGTGCGCCTTTTGGACGCCGGGTTCACGCCTGTGATCGTCCCCGCACCACCCACTCGTGGTCGGATGAGTGTGGAAAAGAAGGAGGGTTTGCCTAGAGGGTTTCTCAGGGTGTGGGACCCCGTGTTTGAGAACCCACCGCAGGCACCTACATACGCGCGTGTGTTCGGCGCTCCCACTGGCGGTGTCGCCCACCACTTGGGGAGCGGGATGTTAAAAGCAGCCTCGGAGAGGCTCACCCGCGCTCTTCACCTAGCTGGGAGTGTGAGGGTGGTGGTTCACACCTACCGGATGGCCGAGGACGCGCGCCGCCTAATGCAACTCCTCCCCTAGGTGCGTCCCCCGGCCTGAATGACAAAGCTTACTATTCATTACTCCATCCTTCACACACTTTAACCCCGAGTAGGGGTGTTAAGCGGAGCTCAACCGTGGGCACACCTAGAGGGCGACTCCTACCTTGGCCTCTTCAGGAGTGCCAAATAAGCGAAATTAGGGGTCTGACCTCCTACCCACCATGAATGGCGAGGTTCGCTCGCTCCTTATTAGGTGTGTAGGATGCGTTGTGTGTTCTGCTCAGCCGAGCAAAGCGAGCAGGCGCAGTTAGCTTGCTCTTAGGCGACGCTTCTCCAAACGCCTCATCATGCGAGAGAAGCATAGAGCGCTTAGGGCAAAACCCAGCGGGAACATAAAGTCGCCGTCGAAGACACCGAAGCCACCCATTATAGCGCTTCCAATCTTGGCGTAGAGGAGGTCGGAGGTGGCGCCTATCAGGAAGCCCGCGACGTAGAAGGCGGCGGAAATCTTACGCACATCACATACAAGACCCCACTTGTAGCTCAAGTAGAGAAGTACAAAGACCTCCAAGGTTAACATAATGAAAGAGTATAAACCACCCCCTCCCCCCGTCCTCGTCATATCCACTATTCTTACCACGTAGCTCGGGGACATAAGGAAGGCGAGAAAAACCAAAGCCGTTATACATACGCCCACCCCAAGTGTCTCGAGTGCACGCGTGTCCTGAGAACGCAGAAGCCAAGCTAAAATTACCGACGAGGTGGCGGCGGGTGCGATGAACCCCACAAGACTAATCTTTGACAGGTGACCAAATAGATTCAACCCACCAATAGAGTACGAAAAGTTATTAAGAAGCGGTTCACCGCTCTTCGTCGATAAAAGCATCTGGCCGATATAAGTAAAAGAGAGTGTTAAGACGAGAAGCATAATTGACGGAGCAACCAAATATGCCCATTTTAGAATCTCCTTTAAAGTATCCACGCACCCCATGAGTTTTTACTTGGGTGAAGACGGTTTTAAATCTACTCGAGCCTTACACGGTTGAGGCCTCCAAGATTTACCGTAGTCTGCCAGCCGACTGGGGGAGGGATGTTTCGGTGCGTAGAAGAGTGAGGTGGGTTATACCGCGTGGTTTGGCTCATACCCATGCCAGCTTGGTAGTGAAAGGGGGGCGCAACATCTGACCCACTCATAAGCGTTTTATGTTTCTATGTGTTGTGTGGTGTCTGACAGGGCTGTGCGCCCATGGGTCGAGAGGCTCAGAACCACGGGATGGGTTGTGCCTGTCAAGAAGTGCGTGGTGGGCTCAGGTGGGGGACGCGTTACTCTTACCAAACACGCAAGGTATAACCGTTGGTAAGACCGTAAAGAGTCATCGAACCGCAAACCTCAACACGGCACATCAAAAACTCGTGTTCAGAGCACAACCATCACCAAACCTTTAATCTAGGAAGGCGAAAAGCGGACAGTGAACTACCCCACTCCCACAGGTAGACCCGAATTGGCGCTTAGCGCTAATTATAACCAACAAATTTTTGGTCTACGGTTAATGGCGGGGTCTTCCCCTAAAGACTCCAAAGCATTCATAAACCTTCAAGATGAATCGAGAGATCGGTAACACCCATTCGCCCAGCAAGCCACGCACTACTGTTGAGTCGAACAATTCGCGTGCGCATAGACTACACATCCCCATATACACAACCCGACCCCGCTGGAAAAGGGTGCCTCGGAAACGCCTGGAAACGTTTCCGAAACGCTTGGAAACACTCTTGAAGCGTTTCCTTCATTAATGGAAACACCCGGAAACGCTTGGAAACACCCGGAAACGTTTCCGGAAACATCTGGAAACACCCAAGAGACAATGGGAAACACTTGGAAACGTTTCCAGAAACACCAGGAAACAGCGTTCGGAAACGCTCAGAAACAGCGGAAACACTCAGGAAACACCTTGGAAACACTCTGGATGCGTTTCCCTCATTGACGGAAACACCCCGGAAACAGCTGGAAACGTTTCCGGAAACGCTCTGGGTGTTTCCAGCGGGGTCGGCCCCCAGCCGACCGTGTTTCCACCGCTTCATCTGGGTGTTACCCTCCGCTGGGGTGGGGGGTTACACCACCATTTTGTGCTCCCACAACATATATATGGGTGATATGGTTAAGGCGGCCGCCGAGGAGTTAGCCCCCACAATACGCGAGTTAAGGGGGAAGGGGTACAGCTACCGTGAAATAGCCCAGACCCTCGGCGTCTCCACAAAACTCGTCTACAACGTGCTCCACTCAGCCCCAGACACCGGGCAGGACGCGGAGGGGAACACGAAGACGGATCCCAAGCCTAACACAAACCCTCATCCTAGCCCTCCCCCCACACACGCCGCCGACCCCGGCCACCCCTCACACGGCGTGGGCACACCGAGGCGGCTGGAGACCGTGCATACCACCACCCGAACAGCGGGGGCAGGCACCCAAACCCTAGAGGCCCCGGAAACACTTGGAAACGTTTCCGAAACACCGGGGAACAGCGTTGGGAAACACCTGGAAACACCTGGAAACAGTGGAAACACCGTGGGGGCACCTGGAAACACGCCCCCCACAGCCAGCGGGAACACCCCGCAGACGCATCCAGACGCCTACACACACGCTAAAAACGTCTCCGAAACGCTTGGAAACAGTGGGAACACCCGGGAAACGGGTGGGAAACACCATGGAAACAGCTGGAAACAGCTGGAAACAGCTGGAAACGTTTCCGGAAACACTGGGGGAACCACGGCGGCGGCCACCGTGAGCGCGGCGGCCCAGGTGGGTGAGGATGTGTGGAGGGAGCGCGTGGAGCACCTCGAAGTGGAGGTGGCCTACCTACGCGGCCTCGTGGACAGGCTCACCGAGGCGGTGCAGAGGCAGACGGAGGCGCTCGCCCGCGAGCAGACAATAGTACACGAGCTACAAGCCAAGCTCGAAACCCAAAAAACCGTACCCTTACAAACGCCCGAAGCGCAACGCGAAAAACGCAAACCGCGGTGGCGCTTCTGGTGAACCACGCCCCAGCCAACCCCCGTGAACGACATTAACTAGCCACACACCAATCAACCCGTACGTGCACCCAACCACCAGCGGTTAGCTAGGATACCCCCCACAGACCTCACTCCCCCTTACACAACCACCAGCGGTAGATCCAGAATTCGTGACTGGTGCACAACAGCTGCCGCGAACGACTCTAAACCTTGGAGAGACCAACGAACCCAGCCTAGACAGTTAGTATTCAATGGATGAATTCGTTTTTAGAAAAATATTTATAACACCTTAATTAGCGTTTCTTTTTCCGCTGGGTGATGGCCGGGATGATCATGCTTGGATCCAAAGTCACTAAGAGGGAACTCGAAGAGATAGAAGCTCCCAAGACGCAAGAGATAGAAGTTCCCAAGGCACCGAGGTGAAGACCTCTTGGTTATATCTGTCCACATAGATAAAGTCAGAAGTACAAATCCGAGCGGTTTCGAAGGCGTAACTCAACGGATAGTGTATGCGGATGGTCTGATGATCCAGAAGGTGGATGCAACGGGCCGCACCTATCTTCCCTTTCATAGACATCCGGAGACCCAGTTGTCCCTTGTGCTTCGGGGGACGATAGAAGTCAAGGTAGAAAAGGAGAAGAATGTTTTTGAAAAATTGAAGTGCTCGAAGGGTTACGTGTTCTGGATTCCTTCCAACGCGCTACACGATGCAAGTATAGTGTCGGATGCGGGAGCTTCTTGGCTGTCAATCTACACCCCTCCTAGAGAATCCTACAAGTCGTACGCGGTCGGGCTCTCTTGGTGACATCAATGGTAGACTTCTCATACATACAGAAGAATGCGAAGTATCTCGACGTGAAAGGAGTCAGGACGCGATACTACGAAAGCGGGCAGGGGCCACCCGTGGTCTTCCTGCACGGGAAGACCGGGTCAATGGAATCATTTGTGTACGACCTTGAGCCCTTGTCGAAATCATTCAAAGTCTACGCGTTCGACATGATCGGGCACGGTTTCACGGACAAGCCGGAAATGGACTATTCGCCCAAGACATTGATGGATCACGCGGTGGACTTCGCAGACGCCCTGGGTCTTGGTTCGTTCAGCTTGGTTGGACACGCTTGGGGAGGTTGGATTTCAACGTTGATTTCATACTACCATCCTGAGCGGGTAAACAAGGTGGTCTCCATCTGCGGGTTGAATCCTTCTTCTCTTTCATCGCTAATTCATTCCACCGACAAGAAGATGATGGACTCACTGACCCTGAATGCTGCCTTCGACCCGTCTCTGGACAACATCAGAGCTAGGATGAAGGTCATGTTTAAATCATACGATGAATCTGTGGAATCCCTTGCACTGTTGAGAAGCAAGTATTACGCTTCGCCAGGATTCTCGAAGGCGATGTCATCCTTGATTGAGTCCTCCAAAAAGGCGGAATACACGCTTGATGACAAGCTGGCTAACCTCACAAGACCGATGATCTTCGTTTGGGGGCGCGATTGTTACTTTGGATATCGTCAAGCCTACAATGCTCTGGATGTGAACCCGCGCCTGAGCCTTTTCATGGTAGCAAACGCCGGAGAGTGGGTGCAGTGGGAGAAACCCGAGATAGTGAACGCCGTCATCGAGGCATACCTTCGTGACGGATGAGCTGTACGGCGCCTTGGACGTAGGCACTACGAGCTGCAAGTTCGTCGTAGTCTCCGGGGAAGGCGAAGTCAAGGCGAGCGCGTCCTCAGAATATGAGACCAAGTATCCCAAGCCGGGGTGGGCAGAACAGAACCCGACTGATTGGATTGTGGCTGTCAAGGAGTGCCTTAGAGCGGTGGGAAAGCAGACTCTCTCCAAAATAGCCGCGCTATCAGTGGACGCCCCCGCTCACACGATAGTGTTCCTTGACGAAAACGACCAGCCGCTGAGGCCGTCGCTAATCTGGGAAGACCAAAGAGCTTCAGAGGAGGCTGAAGCAATAAGGGCAGAAGACGGCGACTTGATACAATCCATCTGTTACAACCAAGTCAAGCCCATTTTCGGGTTGCCCCAACTCATGTGGGTGATGAAGAACGACAGCCAAACTTGGAAAAGGACGGCTAAGCTGACGTTCATCAAGGACTTCGTAAGAGGATTCCTCACAGGAAGCGTGGAGTACACCGACCCCGCCGATCCAATTGGTACACTCTTCTTTGACGTGAATAAGAAAGACTGGTCTGATTACTTATGCGACAAGTACGGCATAGACAAGGAGAAGCTACCGGACATAAGGCAAGCGACCTCAATTGGGGGCGAAGTGAGCAAGAAGGCTTCCAACGAGACCATGTTGCCAGAGGGCATTCCTGTCAAGGTCGGGACAATAGATGTCGCGACGGATCACCTTGCGTCGGGTGCCGTGGAAACCGGTGACTTGATGATAAAAGTCTCCACCGTGGGGGTGCTCTCCATCGTCGTCGACAAGCCACTTCAACGAACGGTGAATTACACCATTCCTGTCAGGGAGAAGTGGATTTCAAAGTCCAACACCTTGTACGCCGGCGCTTCGTACAAGTGGGTAAGGCGGCTATTCTCGGAAGAGTCGTACGAGTCGATGGATGCTCTCGCTGCGCAGAGTCCTGAGGGTAGTAATGGGCTCCTCTTCCACCCGTATCTCGGCGGTGAGGCATCTCCATATTGGTCCTCCCAAATGCGTGGAGCCTTTCATGGTGTGTCATCTACAACCTCCCGATCTGATGTCTTTCGGTCGGTGTTAGAGGGCGTTGCGTTTTCTCTTCGTGATTCCCTATCAGAATTCGGGGATCCCCCAATCGGTCATGGTGTGATAGTCGGGGGTGCTGCCAGAAGTGATCTGTGGTGCCAGATAATAGCAGATGTTCTTCAGGTCGAAGTGTCTAGGGTAAGGCATTCGGATGCTGCATACGGCTCTGCAATGATAGCGGCCAGCGCCGACGAGTTACTTGGGGATCTCATAAAGAGGTGGGTTATTACTGAGAAATCGTTTTCGCCGAATCGGAGAACCACTTATGGGGATATGTTCGAAAAATACAGGAAAATAGCTTCCTTCTTGGCTTCACTTATGTCAAAGTGACGTTGAGTGCTCAGAATCTATCCGCTCAACGCGGGTTCGGTGCTTGTGGATAAGTCAATCTTGACAGCACACATGAATTACGGAATAAAGATAGAGGTACCTTCAATCGTTTGGCTGATAGAGGGTGGGCCAGAACTCGTCATAGTGGACACTAGCTTCGGTTCCCCAGAGTTGATGGAACAGTGGCACTGGCCTGTCAAGCGTACCCCAGACCAAGAGATAGCGAAGCTTCTGGAAAACAGGAACATCACTCCATCTGAGGTCGGAACCGTGGTCATCTCCCATCTCCATTGGGATCACTGCTGGAACCTGAACCTCTTCAGGAAATCCAGAATCGTTGTCCAAAAGTCAGAGTTGGAGTACGCTCAGAATCCGCTGTATTTCCACGCTTGGGCATTCGATTCTCCCTCAACGGGGCGGAAAGCGGATTGGCACCAAGCCAAGTTCACGGAAGTCGATGGCGACTACGAGTTATTCGACGGCGTTCGATTGCTGTTAACACCCTCCCATACCTACGGCGACCAGTCAGTTCTTGTGAACCAAAAGTATCTGATAACTCCGGACTTGGTTCCTTTGTTTGAAAATTGGACAGGCAACAAACTCATCAGACACATTCCTCCTCCGTATTACGATGCCAAGGCCATAGCCGAGAGCTTCAGGAGGGTGGAGAGTTTGATGGAAACCTCGAATGTGAAGATCCTTCCTTCCCATGACTTCCTGGTTCTTAAGGAGCAGTACTACCAGTGATGGCTTCAGCAGTCATCAACCCAGAAAGAAACAGTGTAAAGGCGGAAACAAGACCTACTGCCGGTTCCTCATATGGGTCGCCAAGAAGCCCGAGATGTCCTCCACATCGCTGTCTCTGCTCAGATTGGCGTAGCAGACTGGGCAGGCTGTGATGATCTCTTTCCCACAACATCTTCCAGCTCCGAGAACTTCTGACCAGAGATGCTTTGCGAGAGGACGCCGTAGAGTACTCCATCGGGATCCCCACAACACATCGTCCTCTTCCCGTTTCACCTAGGGAGAATACCACCTCGTAGTCTACGCCTACCAGTCCCCAGCCCAAGTGGAAATCTACCTAAACGTAACAAGTAGCATACAAGCCGCCAACGCCACACAGTACGTGGGAGAATTCATAACAGTACCACCCAACGGACAAACCTCTGTGCTCCTGCACTATGAGACACTGGGCTCCCCCTTCAACCTGACCGTGTTCAATGTATCGAACCAATCAGTGGAGTACGCGGTCATCGACGAATCCACGCAGGCAACGGTGTTCGGCTCACAACCAGTAACCATCACCAACCTGAGCATCGAGCCTTTCACCGACAACTACACGCTCACAGGTCTCGGGCCGGGCATATATGAACTGGTGATCACGAACAACCGCGCCTCCCCCAGCCTACGTCTACCTCGAATACCACGTCAACCCCGAATACGTGAACCCATACCTAAGCTTTAACCCATACATCTTCGTACGGAGAGGGGCTCCCATGGGGCTTGCGGCTTACGGTGTGCTCAACCAGAGTGGCACCCTAGCACCCTACGTGATAAACACGAGTAGCGTCTTTGGCTACGCTAACGTCTCATCCATGCTGGCATACAACCAGACAGCGGCGCAGCAGGCAAACCTCTCAGATCCCTACGCGGCGAGCCTACAACTCAACCTGATACTAGCCGTAAGGAATTCGGACGGCTCATACTACGTTTACTGGCCGCAGAACGTGCCCACGTTCTATGCGGATAAGCAGCAGGTACAGCTTGGAAGCAACGTGCTCAACGTGTCGAGGGATGGGGCCTACCTTACCAACTCCTCCATAACCTCGCCGAACGGCTATGTGGACAGTAGCGGCTACTACGGCACTACCTCAACCCGAAGATTCTGAGCTACAAGCTACCCTTCGCCTTCTGGCTCTTAATGAATGAGTCGATAGTTCAGGGTCAGGGCGTGCTCATAAGTATGGGGTTCGTGGTGCTTCAGAACGGCACCGTTCTACCCAACCCAGAACCCGACTGGTTCGACTATATAATGATCCACGATCCCTCCGCGAGCGCCGCGGCTTTCGTGGTCTCAGGCTACAGGTACACCCCCGTGGGCGCCGCATCCCCCTTACGGAGTTTCTATGACGCCGAGCTCGTGTTCGGTGGGGGTGGGAACGGTGAGGTCACCCAGTTCGAGCAGTTCTCAGCCACACTTGGCCTACTCTACTGCTCTTCGGCCGCAGACAACTATACAGCCTTCCCCTCCTATTACAGCTTCGGCGCCTACACCGCGGAGGCCACCACGGATCTGCACGTCGCCTACCTTGGGGCCGGCTTCGGCTCGCTGAGTGTGGGTGCACCCGACTACGTGTACCTCGGCCCAAGCGCGCCTCAGACGACCACTACCACCGCAACTACTGCTACATCCACGGGGGCTGGCACCACCCCAACATCTTCGCCGACTCAGTCAACTTCGACTCAGACGCCCACCAAGCAGCCATCCTCCTCATCCTCCTCCTCTTGTCCCACCACACCCACTGCTTCGGCGACGGGCAGCCAACCCCCCACGTCCTCTACCGCGTCCTCCGGCTCGGCGGCCGCGGGGCTCGCATTCATAGCTGTGATAGTCGTCGCCGCCGGCGGATGAATTCTTCCCTCCCTCATTTTTCCGCGGTTTTTGGGCGCTCTGTTTCTGGGCGCTCATAACCCCTAGCTGCCCCCACCCATTAAAAGCCGCGGGGGTGGGAACCACGGTAGCCATACAGAGGTAGTCGGGTCTACCCCTACTCTACTTCACCGGTATCCTCTTCGGGGTTCGACGCGGTCGGTGGCGGGTTCCCGCTCAGGCGAAGAGAAACGGCTAGGATCGGATCAAAGGATCCGTGAACTACCCCTCCCTCACAAAGTGGACGGGGACTTCCGCCCCCTTATCCCCCGTAATGTTAAAGGATCTTTACTGCTCCCCCGCATGTAGCAGTAGCGGCGCACCCTGCTCGAACCCCTCTTGTAGTGGGTGAAGCGCACATACGTCACCACAGTCATCGCATAGTAGGGTTTACCGCATTTCGGGCAGATTTTTTCCTGTGGTTGCACCATACTCTAAGCGTGGACGCGGGGTCTTTTAGGAGTTGTGGTTGCACCATAGCGCAGGCGTGGATCCCAGTGAAAACGGGAGCGGAATCAGGATAAAAAGGGTATTTTATCTTTTTCATGGACGTGCCCATGGCTACGACGTGTCGCCAACATGCGTTATCCAAATACTATCGAGAACGATATCGGAGTTTTTCGGATATTCTATACTTTTAGCCCAAATAGCGCAAAAAACCGAAAAACTTATTCAAAAACACACGTATGCAAACACATGCACACAAAAATACTAAGCCTAGGAGAGGAAATAGGCGACGGTCCGAGTTAGGCTCCAAGCGTAAAGGCTGTATCGAAGCGGTCGGCCTCCCCACGGATATTCTAAAAAGGTTCCCGGTGAGAGCTGGTCGGCTGTGAGGTTGATTCTTGGGAGCGTAGTTAAAGCGAAACGGTAATATAACTGTGTGTGTTTTAGTATTTACATTGCTTTATAAGAGCGTTGAGCGGGTAGTTCAGACAGTTGACAGCGCGGTTGTTCGGGGCCTAATGGAGCTGGGCCCACGGGATCTGAGACACCTGAGCGCGCTCATCGGCGTGCCATACAGTAGAACCATAAACTCGTATAGGCGTCTTCGAAGAAGATTCGGCCTACTGATAAGAGCGGCGCCCAACACGGAGCTACTCGGCCTCACACACGTGTTCTTCGAGGCCACCGTGCGCTCAGAGTACAGGCGTGTGGGCCTCCAAGCCTTCGAAGGTGTCTCAAGCCTGAACTATCTGGCTGGGAGCGCCACGTCACCCACCGAACTCTTCGGCATAATTTATGCGCCCACGGGTCCACGGGGTGACGAGTACCTTGAATTATTCGATGAACTGGTGGAGGAGGGATTCCTAGAGTCCTACACTGTGAGGAGGTTCCCCGAGATCGTGCGCCACAGCCTGAGACCCGAGTATATTGATTGGAGTGGTGTCAGAGACTACGTGTTCGACTGGGACTCACTTACACCCCGCCCCCCTGAACCCGGGGTGTACGACCCATCCCATAAGCCCCTCGCGGACAGGTTGGACCTACTCATACTCAAGGAGCTGGAGTTCGACGCCTCCAAGAGTTTCCCCGAGATCTCGGCCGAGATCCACAGGAAGCAGGGGGTGAGGGTGAGCGACAGGCTCCTGCTCTACCATTATGAGAAGCACCTTGTGCCTAGGAGGATGTTCTCGAGGTACCGTGTGCTCTTCTCGCAGGCCGAGAAGCTCGGCGTGTACTTGGTGGCGCAGACAGCGCCAGGCGCCTACGAGGAATACTTGGATTGGGTGAGGAGAGTACCATACCTGAACAAGGAGCTCTTGGACCCCTCTGGCCAACACTTTTCCGAGTACTATCTTCCCTCTAGTGAGTTTCAGGGCTTCTTGGGGTATGTTAACTCCAGGCTCGCCCCGCTTGCTATAAGGATGAAGATGCTGGTCTCGCTGCCCAACTCCAGGTCAGTGTTCACGTTGCCCTTCGAGCTCTTCGACGAGGAGAGGGGGGAGTGGGTGCACGACGCCCACGCGGATGCTTCCAGGGTGCTAGCTAGGGCGCGCGGACTAATGGACGCCGCATAGTACAGATTAGAGAATTCGGAGGTTATACAGAGTATTTGTGAACTACCCCGCCCTGAACGTTGAACCCAAAACTCGCTTCAGGAATAGCCATATCTGAGCACCGATTTTGGGTCTAAAGTGAGGGGCGAGGTTTAACTCGGCTATGAGGATATAGCGGAGGGCGTGTGTGGGTGGGTCAGCTCTCTGCTTGATAAAGAACGAACAAACCTCGCCATTCAAGGTAGACCCAAAATCCATGTGTAGGTTACAATCAGCGATAAGCGCTAATTTGGGTCTACTGTTCATGGTGGGGAGCCGTCAGCACTCTGAAAGTTAGGGCCCCACTACTTGGTTTCGGCGGGGTTATACACCCTCCCCAACGGGTCGGCTACGAGCAGCAGCCCATCCTTGGTGCACAGCGCCATGGCGTAGAAGTATTCCGCCATTAGTGTGAACATGGTTTCCCCTCCCAGAACATTTTGAACGACTCCCTGCTCGTATTCTCCAAGTTATCATCGCTTGAGGCTGCGGCCGCGGTTACAACGGCGTATATGGCCTACACCACGTACCGCGTCGCATCCGCCGTGGAATCGGCCGCAGGCGGAGGAGGTGGAGGAGGTGGGGGTGGGGTATCGTCGAGGCTGTGCGTCTCGGTGGGTGAACCACTCCAGCCAGCGGCGAAGCAGATACCCCTCAACTCATTCATAGACTATTATTCGGGCTTCGGCTACAACATCACACTCATATCCAACACCACAGTCGTGGTGCACTCAGCGGGCGGAGTAGGCTCAACCAGCCTCCACACAGTGGAGTTCCCCATCACCCCCTGCAACTGAGGGGAAGCCCCCCTCCTCTCCTCTTCCCTTAACTACTCCCCCCTTTCGGTTCCCTCCTTTTTTCCACGCATATTCCCTCATACATTAATGTGTGAAAACCTTTTAAAGCCCGGATCACGCATCCGGCCGCCAGACACATGGGTGGCTGCTGTATGGGGGCTGGGGTTGAGCCGGCTGCTTAGGCCTGATGTCGAGCGCCTGAATCAACAGCTGCTGGAGGAAGACCACCTGCTCCCTCAAATCATCTAGGCGCTGAATCAAGCTCTTCTCCAAACTATCTATGCGCTGGTTCGTGGCATCCAGCCTCTGATTCAAGCTCTTCTCCAAACTATCTATGCGCTGATTGGTGGCGTCTACGCGCTGGTTTGTGGCGTCGATCTTGGCTTCTAAGCCATCGAACCTCGCGTCGAACTCCCTGCGTAGGTAGTCGAGCTCCTCCCTAACAATACGGCGCAGCTCGGGCTCCGTGAGCCTCTTCAAAGCCTCCCTAGCAGCCTTAGCCATAACAACCAGAAGACGCCCCCAACACTATAAGCATTACCCATCCACCCACCCACCCACCCACCCACCCATCTCCATACCCGTACCTGCACCCGCCTACACCCATACCCAGCTCCGCCTACACCCACCACCTCACCCAATACCCATACCCGCACCTG
>Ga0208683_100568_pt1 | contig 14179 bp, 13 predicted proteins | sample BED_Mat_host_9_1_FD_187141 | JGI IMG/M metagenome (GOLD analysis project Ga0208683, IMG submission 187141) | Extremophilic microbial mat communities from Yellowstone National Park, USA - BED_Mat_host_9_15 (SPAdes) (version 3) | ecosystem: Environmental > Aquatic > Thermal springs > Hot (42-90C) >... | reverse complement strand
CTCATCGAACCCATCCTCCCCCTCACATTGCTCATCGAGTTCACTGTAGGGCTCTCTTCTACATGATAGTATGTAACTACAAAATTTATAAACTTTCATGAGAAGAGCTAGGAATGTTAAATGATATCAAATGACATAAACTTTACGGTTTATCGGAAACTGTTGGCAACGGCTAAGCCATTATTAAAATGAGAGCGTAGGGACAAACGGCGTTAAAAGGACTAAAGAAGTAGGGATAAAAGTATCTATGATAATCGTTAATGACAGAGGGAGTTAAAAACGTTTTTATAATAACAAAACGTGTTTACTTATTTATTTAGTTAGATTTCTTCTAACATGTTGCAGTGAAAAATATATATGGCGTACAATTTTTAAATTATCGTGGGAAATATGTTAGAAGAAGTTCAAAAAAATTACGGTAAATTGAAATTGTATATAAATGGCCAGAGAGTTGAGTCTAAGACTGAGACTTGGGGTAATGTTTATAATCCAGCTAAGGATGAGGTTATTGCTCAAGTTCCTTTTTCTACTAGGGATGAGGCTAGGGAGGCTATTCAAGTTGCGCAAGAGGCTTTTGAGAAGTGGAGGGAATTGCCAATTACTACCAGACTTCAGTATTTGTTTATGATTAAATTTAAGTTGGAGGAGTATTATGAGACCTTGTCTAGGATTGTTACTCAGAATCACGGTAAGACTATTCAAGAGGCTAGAGGTGAGTTGAGGAGGGCTATTGAGAGTGTTGAGAGTGCTATTTCTGTCGCTTATACTTTGGCTAAGGGTGAGCATTTAGATCAAGTTTCTCAGGATATTGATGAGGCTGTTATTAGGGAGCCCTTGGGGGTTTTCGGTATTATTACTCCCTTTAATTTTCCCGTTATGGTTCCATTCTGGTTTATTCCCTTTGCCATAGTTTTAGGGAATACTGTTGTTGTTAAGCCTTCTGAGATTACCCCGGTTGCCATGGATTATGTTGTTAGGGTTTTTGAGGAGGTTAAGCTTCCTCAAGGTGTTGTTAATGTTGTTCATGGTGCTAAGGATGTTGTTGATGAGTTTTTGTCTAATAGGTTAGTTCAAGGTGTTACTTTTGTTGGTTCTACCAGGGTTGGTAGGTATGTTTATGAGGGTGCTGGTAAGTTTGGGAAGAGGGCTATTGTTCAGGCTGGGGCTAAGAATTTTGTTGTTGTTATGCCCGATGCTGATTTGAATAGGGCTATTCCCTCTATTGTTTCTGCCTTCTTTGGTAATGCTGGGCAGAGGTGTTTAGCTGCTGCTAATCTTGTTGTTGTTGATAATGTTTATGATGAGGTTAAGAGGAAGTTTGTTGAGGCTTCTAGGCAGTTGAGGCTTGGTTATGGTTTAGATGAGGGTGTTGATATGGGTCCTCTTGTTACTATGGATGCTAAGAGGAGGGTTGTTGGTTATATTGAAAAGGGTGTTGGAGAGGGGGCTAAGTTGTTGTTGGATGGTAGGGGTGTTGTTGTTAGTGATTATCCTAGGGGTTATTTCTTGGGTCCTACGATTTTTGATGAGGTTACTCCAGAGATGGTTATTGCTAGGGAGGAGATTTTCGGTCCTGTTGCTTGTATTATTAGGGCTAAGAGTTTGGATGAGGCTATTGATATGATTAATAGGAGCAATTACGGTAATGCTGCATCCATATTTACTTCCAGTGGTTATTATGCTAGGAAGTTTAGGAGGGAGGTTAATGCTGGGAATATTGGTATTAATGTTGGTGTTGCCCAACCCATGGCCTTCTTCCCCTTTGGTGGTAGGAAGGAGTCTTTCTTCGGGGTTTTACACGGGCAGATGGATAGCGTAGATTTCTTTACAGACAGAAAGGTCGTAATAGAGAGATGGTAAAAAAGTTAAACCTTCTTTTTATCGTTACTAATAACATCGTAGAATTTTAGTTCTGAAATGTATTTCTTTAAAATTTTTGATTCGGCAGACCTTAAATGATATGTAAATGTGGATTTACTGATATTTATTAGCTTAGATACTTGATCAGATTTTATTTTCCTCGGGAAGTCGAAATATCCGTATTTATAAGCTAAAATTAACGTTTTAAGTTCATAAGGGGTTAACTCGTCTTCGCTTACATCTAATTGACGTGAACTTACGTAAATTAAATTCCCCTTAGATTTTAATTTCTCCTCAAGTTCATTAATGTAACTCTCATATATTAGGATTCTCCAATACTCCTTTCCATCATATTTAAATCCGTCCAGAATTATACCATCTAAGGAATTTATCGTATCCATTACGCTATTTCTATATCTTTTTCTAAAGTCGAAAATTATCTTTTTCTCATCATCACTTAAGGAAAGTGAGGAATAATCAATGAAATTTTTAGTCTTTTTAATTTTACTTATTAAATCCTTATATTTTTTATCTATAAGAATAATTGATCTAATATAGTTCTTTTCAGTATCTATAGAAAAAGATAGCGTTTTTACAACGTAATTTCCAACTAAATTCGTCCAACAGTTCTCATGTTCTACTGCTAAAATCAGTTCAAGTAATTTATTTTTCATGTTTTGTCATTTTATATTACTTTTTTAAGTATTTAAACTTGTTGAGCTAGTAAGTATTGATTTGGAATTATATATATGAGATTACCTTTAAGTATTTAATCTTGAAATACACTATAAATCCTTACTTAACTTAATGAAGATCACTGAAATTAATAAGGTAATTAAGCTAAAAGATAGAAGGCAAATAATCATTTTTTTAAATTCTTTTTCACTATAACGGATAATAATTAGATTAAATCTATTTAGATTAGATTTATAAAGAAAAAGATAGTAAACTAAATATATTTTTAATTCTTTTTAAAAGAATATCAATAATTTATAAAACTTCTAATTTAATTTGTAAAAACTATCTAATATCAAAATAATTAAGTAATCTATAGTAGCCTAGATTTTAAACTATTCAGTATAAGTAATGTACAATAATAGTAAAATATAAACATGAAGGGCAAAACTTATTCATAACATTACCTAGTTAACTTAAAGAATTCGAAGAAAGCCCAGTATTTCAGCCTGCAAGGGAAGTTATAGAAAAAATGTTAGTAACATATGACGTAGGAGAAGCCCTGGTTGCCTTCAATTTAGGAGTTAAATTCGTACTGGACGAGCTACTATTACGACACTTACCACAATTAGCTAGTAAAATGGGGGACGAAATGATGAGACATATACACATGTCATTCTATAACGATACGTTAAGACATAGACATCAACTAGAGGAGTTATTTAAGTACGCTTTCAGCAAAGAGCCTAGATTAAAGGATGTAGTAAAACCCTGGTTAAAGGAGTGGCAAGAAAAATCCTATTATGCAATTGATGGCTTCAGAGAGATATTCAAAGGAGATTACGAAAATGTAGTGTCCCAGATAAAGAAGAGTCATAATGAATATCTAGGAGGTATAGGACTTTGAAGGACAAAATCGTGGAAATTTTAAGGCAAATATATGACCCCGAAATACCGGTAAATATATACGATCTAGGACTTGTAAGGGAAATAAGAGTAGAGAGTAAGAGGATTTTCGTTAAGCTTATCTTTACCGCAAATAGAGGTTGTACTTTAGCGGACTTAATAGCTGTTCAAGCTAAGTATAAGCTCATGAAGGCTTTTCCAAATTATGAAATAGAAGTAAAGAGCGATTATAATGCTGAATGGAACATAGGGTATGCTACGGATACGGGCAGATTAATGTTAGAGGAAATATACGGTAAGGAGGCAATAGAGGCCTTAACTAATAAAAAGAGAATTGAAGACCTAATTAAACCTCAATTTAGAGTGCAAAACTTCGACCCTTATGAATTCATGAGAAAGGCGGTTGAAGAGAGATATAGAACCTTTAAACAATGGCATGAAAACCATAAAATCATTTAATTTTTTACCAGTAATCTTATTTATGAAAGGGGCAGAACTACTTTCAAATCTTCTTAAGGAATACGAGGTAAATTATATATTTGGATTACCAGGTGAGACTTCAATATCTCTTTATGGAGAATTTAAGGGAGTACATGTGCTAGCTAGAGATGAAAGGAACGCGGTCTATATGGCAGATGCATATGCTAAATTATCCTTTAAACCTGGAGTTGTTGAGGGACCAAGCGTTGGGTCAATATACATGTTACCTGGAGTTGCAGAAGCTTATAAGTCTTCAACGCCTCTAATCATAATAACTACCGACACTCCGTTATATGGAGAGAAAGTAAACTACTTAACAGCCTTAGACCAATCATCGTTGTTTAAACCAATCACTAAGGAAACCATAACTGTTACTAAAGCTGATGAAATAGCCCACGCGATAAGGAGAGCATTTAGGTTAAGTACCAGCGGTAAGCCAGGTCCGGTTCACGTAAGAATTCCCTCTGAAGTTTTAGAGTCTAATGTAGGAAATCCAGAATTAAAGCCGCAAAAGGAGTTCTCAAGATATCCATCCCAAAGACCTGTTGCAGATTTTCAAATGATACAGAGGGCTGTGGATATGATAATTAATAGTAATAGCCCTTTGATAATTTGCGGGCAAGGAGTTTTGTATTCAATGGCGTGGGATGAGGTAATGGAACTATCAGAACTCTTAGATATTCCGGTCGGAAGTACGATAACTGGAAAGGGATGCGTACCAGAAACCCATCCCCTTTCCATAGGAGTAGTTGGTGGTAGAGGTGGTACTAGTTTTTCAAATGGTATTGTCGAAAACTCGGATTTAATTATACTTATAGGGAGTAACACCGATTCGGCAAATACGGATAAGTGGAAGATTCCTGGAAGGGATAAGAGGATTATACACATAGATATAAGTGAGGCTGAGGTAGGAAATAATTACGATAGTTTAAATTTAATAGGTGACGCTAAGGCTACATTAAGGGCTATTATTGGCGTCTTAAAGAGTAAGGGAGTTAGTAAGAAGAGTATAGATTTAAGAGGAAAGGAGGAATTTGAGAAAAGAGTAAGTGAGTTGGCTAATGAGAGGAGGGATGTAGTGAACCCTTTAAGATTTATCAAGGAGCTATGGAATTTAGCTCCAGAAGATTCCGTGCTCATAGCAGATCCGGGAGTAGGGGCTATTTACACTTCAGCCTTTTATAAGGCTAAGAGGGCTGGGAGGTATTTCGTTTTCAATTACGGTCTTGGAGGCTTAGGATATTCAATACCCGCGTCAGTAGGCGCTTATTTCGCCAGACCGAATAGTTTGATATTTGCCTTAACCGGTGACGGAAGTTTCGGTTTCTCAGTGGGAGAGCTGGAGACTGTTAAGAGGACTAACGCTAATGTAGTAATCATTTTGTTCAATAATGGGAGTTACGGGTGGATAAGGGCGGAGATGAGTTTGTTAAATAGGGACGTAGTGGGTACTAATTTCTCCTCAGTTGATTATATGAAAATAGCTGAGGGTTTTGGATTATCTGCTTTTAGGATTGAGAAGGATGAGGAGATAGTAGATACCTTAAAGAATGCCATAAAATCTACACCTAGTTTAGTTGAGGTACTAATTGAGCCAGAAGATAAGTTCATTCCACCGGTAGCTCATTGGATAAGGTCTTTAAAGAAGAGTAGTAATGTAAAATTCATTTATTAATTTTGAAAAATAGCTAATAGATATACTAAATTCATCCCTCTTTTACTTCATTATCCTATTTAAAAATGCCATAAATCATATTAAAACTTTTTATTTTGTATTATGAAAATAACTTTTTTATAATAGTTATTAGATTTTGCATTTATTTTTTAAAGTTTAACTAAATTAGTTTTAAACCGTATTTCTCCAATCTTTTAAAGTGTTTTTTGTTATGTGTCATGAGAGATAGGTCATTAGATATGCAGATTGAAGCAATTAGTAAATCTGGATCTTTTTAAGTTCTGCGTAAATTCTTGAGGCAGTTTTTAGAGAATTATTATCAATGTATCAATGCATGCTACATTAAGGTTAAGTTCTATCCACGATTTGAACTCATCTATATTTTTCCCAATAAAGGCTAATCCTCTTAAGAATTCGTAAAGATTAATGCATGTAGTATAATAACCTATAAATTTCTTAATATCATTTTTAAAGGTATCTATAAGTACATCTGTATTTAAACAAATTCTCTTCTTCTCCCACTCTTTCTATCCTCTTTAATTAACTCCTTAAGAATTTCAGCTTCTTCTTCACCTAATTTCGGTATTCTCTCCTCTTCCTCTTTAAATATGTTCTGAAAGAACTCGTCCCAACTTAACGGTTTGTTTAACTTAATTTCCATTTCCCTCTTTTTCCTCTCAAGGACTTCCTTAACTTTTTTGCTAACAGTTATCGTTGACTTCACATATGATTATATAATTACATGATTACATAAAGTTTATCATGTACATGATAATATCATTTTTTTACAAAAATTGGGTTTAAGGGGGCGGAAAGCTTCACCAGCAGGAATGTATGCCCCCTTATACTTAAATAATTCTTTAATTTTTAGTGATGATAACAATGCCCTTCCTCAGTTCGATGTGACTGTGGGAGGGCAATTAGCATCTCTTCTTATGGGACTAAACGTAATGAATAAAAGTCCCATCTTTTCATGGGCTGAATCTTTTTCACGTTAATAGAAATCTTTTTTATATTTGTTTATAACAAACTTTTCTTGATAAAGGATGATCTCTCACGCCGATGTGGGCTATGCCCAAAAGGGTGGGAGTGATTACAGAGATGTGAGCCCCGTGCCGTTGGAGTCCCATGACCCACGGGCTAAGTCCCTACACTAGATCATGATTGATCATAAAATGAGTAAAATGAAAGTGTAGGGGCAAACGGTGGTTCTCTGACTACTTTGACTGCCCGCTAAATGAGAGCCGAACCGATGGTGGGAACGATGAGCTCCTTAAAGGAGAACCCTCATTCCTCTAAGGTAGTGAGGTATCAGCACGTCATAAACTCTAAGAGTTAAAAACTTTAAAAAAATTGATATATTAATAAATAAAATAAGTAATACTAAAGTTTATAATTTTATTTCTCTTAATTTAGGATGTAATAACCACGCTATTAGAACACCACTCATTCCTATAACCCCCATTATTACGTAATACATAACGTTTATTGATATTAGGTACTCCGCTAAAAATATTATACCTATCTCTGTTATACTAGTGACGAAAGTGTCTAACCCTAGAACACTTCCTAAAAATTCGTTACCCACACTCTGTGTTATTGTAGCCATTACAAAATTCTCGACAATACCACTACCGAAAGAGTCTAATGAAAGTGATATCAGTAGAACATAAGGAGAGGGATAAAGGAGGACTAGATATAACAGAAAACCACTTAGCATATACATTACCATAATTTTGGTACTGTTGTGTAATTTCGTCATTATGAGACTAGCTATGATGAAAATAGTGTAATAGAATACCTGCGTTAGTCCGTATATTTGATCCGTACCGTGAAGGACTACTACTAATAGTGGTAAAAGATAATTGATTGAATACGTTAATGCGTCGGTAATAGAATATGTAAGTATTATCCCCCTAACTCTTTCATCCTTTCTAAAGATATTTATACCGGTAGTTAATCTAACCCTCTTACTACCTCCCCCTATTTCAAATCCCCTTAAAAATACTAATCCCATAATTCCTAAGAAACCTACTAACATTAAATTATATGCGTGCAACAATTGATAAAGGAAAAACCAGGATGCTCCCCCAGCTAGTCTCGAACCCATTGAGATAATTCTAATGTAAAGTATTGCCTTAGGTCTTACTTCTTCTGGAACCGATGCATAGTATGCTACATAACCAATAGTATTTGAGAGTTCAACTATGAAGACCCTTAAGTAATATAAGATAAAGATTAGGGAAATATCTTTAAGTACGAAAGCTAATGCTAAGGGAAATAGTAAAGCGGCTGCAGTACCTCTAGTCATGTAAAATAATTTAGCCCTATTGTACTTATCCGAAAGAAAGCCGGTGAAATAGGATACGAAAACCCTAATTAAGGGTCTCGCAACCACTCCTAAGCCAAATAGTATAAGTTGTGTGTGGAATAAAAGAAGAAATAGCCAATACGTTGTTAACTCGTTTATGATAAATGAATAGCCTGCAAACGCGCTAAATATAGTAAATTTAGTGAAGTTCGAATAGTGAAATGGAGATGGCATTAAGAACTAATATGTAAAAATAACTTATAAGCTATTATTAGATAAGCCTTCTTTAAGAATAATCCATTATATTATTGATTATATAGCGAATAATATTATAATTTAATAAAATCAATTTTCAAGAAAACATCTATAATATATGAATGAGATAAAAATTGTAATAGTTACTAAATTTTGCCTTAATTTTAGGCAATACTTAACGGAAAACTTCATACTTATTAAAAATTGCTTGCCAGTTTTCCATTAATATATTTATAATATTTCGTTATGCTAAATTTTAATTTCTCTCCTATGTCATATTTTCTATCAGCTCTTATGACGAAGTTCTCCGTCTCCATTCTACAGCTCACATAATAGGAGTCACCTATAATTTCTGAGGATTCAACTTCGCATTCAAATACCTTATCATCTAAATTAACCCATTCTGGTCTAAATCCTATCTCTCCTTCAAAATCAATCTTAAATACCTTAGCATTTACGAAATTCATTGGTACATCTCCTATGAACTCTCCAATCCACTTAGTTAAGGGCCTTTCATATAACTCGTTATAATTCCCTATTTGTTCAAACTTACCTTCGTGAAGTACGCCTATTCTATCAGCTAGTGTCGCAGCCTCTGCGTGATTGTGAGTAACATAAATGAAAGTTTTTTTGTACTCTTTTTGAATTGATTTCAGTAACTTTATTGCTGAAAATCTAGTTCTAGGGTCTATATTACTTAAGGGTTCGTCAAGTAGAAAGAGTGATGGATCTCTAACTAATGCCCTAGCTAAGGCTACCCTTTGTTGTTGCCCTCCAGAAATTTTAGTAACTGGCTTATCTAGTATTTCCTTTATTCCTAATCTCTCGGCTATTTCGTTTACTCTTTTATTTATCTCCTCTTTTGATAACTTCATCATCTTTAAGGGAAATGCTATGTTTTCAAATACATTTTTATTTGGGTATAATGCGTAATTTTGAAACACCATAGCAATATTTCTTTTATTTGGAGGTAACTCAGTAACATCCTTACCATCTATGTAAATCTTCCCAGAATCTGGCTTTTCTATTCCAGCTATTAACCGTAACAAAGTAGATTTACCCTCACCCGATGGACCTAAAATTACGAAGAATTCATTATCCATTATCTTAACTGACAGTTCATTAATCACTGCTCTCTTTCCATATCTCTTAGTTATCGAATCTAATTCTAATTTTATCATCCCTTTAGACCACCTCCTAAATATTCACCCCTTAAATACTTTTGGAGGAATACTGTTAGGATTAAGACTGGTATGGTTAAAAATAACGAAAACGCTGCTGCCTCTAATATATTACCCCTGGTGGTATATAAGTATATAAGAACAGGTAAGGTAGGCCTTATCGGCGATATTAAAACTGCGAACGTGAACTCATCCCATGAGAGCATCCAACTTAATAAGAAGGATGCTATAATGCCCTCTCTCGCTAGGGGTATTAAAACCTCGAAAATTGATCTAAATAATCCTGCACCATCTACTCTAGCCTGATATTCCAATTCTGGAGGAATAGATTGGAAAGTTCCTAAAAGGATGAAAGAAGTTAAAGGTAGGGCTATTAACTCTTGAGCTAGGGCCAAACCTAATGCAGTATCAAATAAACCTATCTTTATGAAATCCGCAGCTATTGGTATTGCAATAACTATAGAGGGCATCATGTTTACTGTAAATAAGATCGTAGTAATCGCATATGCTATTTTTTCTGGAAGTTTACTTAATCCATAGGCTGTTGGTATCCCTAAGGACACTGCAATAATTCCGACTAATGTTGCAGTCTCTAAGCTCTTATATACAGCGTGAATCATCTGAGGGTTAGACAGTGCAAGTTCTAAATTACTTAGAGTTAATGCTACTGGAAACTGATAGGGATAAAGTCTATCTACCGTAAAGATCGCAGGGACGAAAGAGACTAAAAATAATACGTATATTGGGTATATTAGAAATATTATAAATATTACTAAAATAATATATATTATCTTATTCACCTCCTACCACCTCCACCTAACTTTAGGACAATCACGATGAAAACTATTATGAAAGCTAAAAGTATTGTAGCTGCAGCATAAGAATAATATTTTGTTACAGTAGTAGAGTAGAATTCATAAGTTAACGTAGTTAGCAAAGGAGGACTATAGCCTATTAGAATTAACGGCAATGCAAATATATTAAATTCACTAATTCCTCTAATTATTAACGCAATTGCGATATATTTCTTCAAATTAGGTAAAGTTATTTCAAAAAATCTCCTCACTACCCCTGCACCATCTACAGAAGCCGCCTCGTAAAGTTCCCTTGGAATGCTAGCATAACCTGCAAGCATTAATAACATAAATACTGGAAAATTCCTCCAACTATCGGCTAATATTACTATAAACAGTTCTAAAGGAGTTCCAGAATACCAGTTAACCGTAGGTAAGCCTATAGCCTTAAGAATACCGTTGGCGAAACCTCCAGTTGGCTGAAATATAAAGCTAAAATCAACAGCGTTTACTACTGTAGCAATCCCGTAAGGTAGCAGTGCTAATATGTATAAGGCTCTATAACCTTTAACCTTAGACACTATTAGAGAAGCTACTCCCATTCCCAAAAATAATTGAAATGAAAGGGCACCTACGACTACAATTACTGTATATAGAATAGCTTGAGGTAAGCCAAAGTATATTAACGCTTTAAAGTTTGAGAGGGTTAAAGAATTGCTTACCGGTGAATGAAAACTTAGCCAAACGACTTCCGCAGCAGGGTAAAAGGAAAAAACAGTAACGTAAATCAAGGCTGGTAAAATGAAAAGAAAAAAGCTTACATTTTCTCTTTTAATTGCACTCACACTATTTCACCTAAGCGTATAACGGACCGAAAACCCCCTCCTCATATTCTTGAGCTACTTGGGGTCCATAGTACTTTAATAGATACTGATACATCTCAGCATTAGCCTTACTTAATATTTGAGGAATCTCATTATAAGGAGCGTGATTTACAATTATCTGATCAAAAACTTGATCCATTATACTGTTCCATTCAGTAATCCACGGAACTGGAGGTCTAAAGAAGGAGTTTTCTAAAGCTAATTCCTCTTGCTGATATAAGTAGGATATATTGGACGGTAAGTTCTGATAAGCTTGAGCATTAACTGCAGGCCATCCTAGATCTATGATGAATATCCTTTGAACTTGAGGGGACAATAAGAACTTAGCAAATTCTATGAGATATGGCAAGTCAGATGCAGGTACTCCCTTAGGTATTGCTAAAACATCTCCACCTACTAAATGATCACTATTTACTGGCCCTGCAGGTCCTGGATATACACCTAAAGTAGTAGAGTTCATTCCTAATCCTTGAAGTAATGAGTACACATAAGGCCATTGATAGTCTAAAATGAAGTATTCCCCACTCGCTAAACCCTTATAAGATCCCCAGTAACCGTGAATGTAAGCTGGTGAGAAGTATTGGCTTAGATTATATAGATATTCGAACATTTCAACATCGCCAGTATCATTAAACACTATGGGATTACCTCCGAATTGTACTGCCCATTGGAATAGCTCAGTAGCAGTACTTGCACCCCCGTGACCCTGGAACATTATAGGCTTAATCCCAGTTTTCTGATAAATTAGCTTAGCAGCTTCCAACAACGCAGTTAAATTCTGAGGTGGTTGAGTAAAGCCTACTTCCGTTAAAACTTTCTTATTATAGAATACGAGAGGAATATTAGCTCTTAAAGGAATGAAGTATATAGCGTGCCATACCTTTAGTTCATAATTAGTTAACTTTGCCATTGAAGGTATTAAACTTGAGGGCATTATCTGAGACGCTATTGGCGTTAGATTCATCAAATATCCTCCGTAAATTAATTCCCCTATTATCATATTATCTTCTCCTATAATAACTGGACCCACTTTACCTGACTGTTCTAAAGCTTCAACACTTTGAACTATTTGACTTGCGCTTTCATCCACGTAATTTATCTTAATATTTGGATACATTTTCTCGAACATAGGTATAACAACGCTCTCCATTACCTTAGCTTCTGATGGTGCTAAATCGTCAAAGTACGTTATGGTAACTACTTTACTAGTAGTAGATACTGAATGATAATAGAAATACACTCCAACAGCTATAGCAATTATTGCTATAACAATTATTGTGATTAATATAGAACTCGAAATAGCCTTTTTAGATTTTACATTATTGTTTAAAAAATGTTTGTATCTCATAGATATCACTACTATTATATGAATTATCCTTTATTAATTTAACTCTTCTATACAACTTTAAATTAAACATATGATCACTAATTTAAATAAAATTATAATGACAAAAATTTAGCATATAAATATATTTTTATATTTTTAATCAAATATAGTTGAATAATATTCGCTTGAGATAACGTATAACACTCTTTAAGGTTTCTAAATTAAATTAGTAGAATAATATAATCTCTTCTCTTATAATTAGATGTAACACTACTATTTAATTAAAACTGCTGACAAGATTCTTACAGACCTTATCACTTAGACTATGCTATAAATTCAACGAAAACTACTATATTTTATTAAATTATATAGTCTTTTTCCCATAATAACTGTAACTAACTATAACTTTTCCCAATAATACAAAATATATAAAATATTCAGAAAATCTAAAACCATGTTAATTTAGTTTTGCCTAATTTTTAGAGTAAGTTGTAGAGCTGACACAAAAAAAGACCTTTATAATAAAATAAATTAATTTTAAATTCCATTAATTAATTTTTTACTATAATTTTAAAATATAGATTATTTAAATAATCTCTTTTATTTCATTAAAAAAGTTACTTAACCAATTCAGAACTCGTTCAGCAGAATTAATGCAACTTTCAGCCTTTCTTAAATTGTAATTAGATATCATTGAATATCTAGTTTGAGTATAATGAGGTGTTAAAAAATCACAATCTTTCATTATATCAGATTGTATTGTTAACGAGAATTCTCTCCCTATTAAATCCAGTAATTCTCCTAAGTCATGGGTAAAAGGATAAGATCCTTTATACTTGACTAATATCCCCTTCAAAGCAAATTCTACACTTTGCTGAGATGCAAAGCAAGATAACCAAGGGTATTTCTCCTTATTATTTTTAGCAATTTCGAGAAACTCCTTAGCCTTTTCAAACCAAAACTTCTCAACCACACTCTTATAATCGTTATTGGAAATTTTTAAATATGCAATTTGAGGAATTTGTGGAAAGAGTAATCAACCATTATAACGGGAAAGTAAGTATAGTGTTATTCGGCTCTAGGGCTAGAGGAGATTTTTGGCCCTCAAGTGACTACGATATTATAATAATCTTAGAAAAAGTTGATGATGAAATTGAAGAGGCTTCAAAACTATATAACATGAAGAGAGGGTTTTCAGCAGATATTATTGTGATAACTAAAGATAGACTAAATGACAATGTAATAAAAGAGATGTTAAGATATAAGAAAGTGTTATATGATGGCTTAGGTGTATTTAAGAAAACAGATTAAAAGCTGCTTTGTGGATTAGTTGAAATTTCTTAGGTCTTAAACTAGAGAGGTAGAAATAAATTCTAAATCTTAGTTGAGTTAAAAGTTAGCTACACGTTCCTATTGAGAAAAACTGAAGAATTCCACAAAAGCATTAGAGTATAGTCTTTTTCATAATAGCTGCAACGGGGGCTAAAAGTGAGTTAAATCTAGTGTTAGTAATGGGAGCTGTTGGGCTGAGTGTGCTAAGGACCTTAATTCGCTTTGAACCCAACAGCCCCCAAGATATATTAGACAAAATGCACTATTAAAACTAAATGAGTGTGCTAAGGACCTTAAAAAGGGAGATAAGGAAGCTAATTAGCAAGAAGCCCAAGAACCTAAACGAGACAAAAGCTAGGGCAATACTACTACACTTGGAAGGAATGAAAATTAGCGAAATAGCAAAAATACTACAAGTTCACAAGAGCACAGTATATAGATGGATTAACGAATTCCAGAGAGAGGGAGAAAAATGCCTATTCCACAAGGAAAGAAAAGG
>Ga0208683_100565_pt1 | contig 14247 bp, 15 predicted proteins | sample BED_Mat_host_9_1_FD_187141 | JGI IMG/M metagenome (GOLD analysis project Ga0208683, IMG submission 187141) | Extremophilic microbial mat communities from Yellowstone National Park, USA - BED_Mat_host_9_15 (SPAdes) (version 3) | ecosystem: Environmental > Aquatic > Thermal springs > Hot (42-90C) >... | reverse complement strand
TTAAGTTATAAAGATGATATAGGTTATATAGTATATGTAATATTAGATAAAAATTTAGAATTAATAAATAAGTATATATTTAAAGAGAAAATTGAATTCCCATATATACCATCCTTTTTAGCTTTTAGAGAAGGAGAACCAATTATAAAAACATTTAATAAAATAAAAGAAAAAATAGATATATTATTTGTAAATGGACATGGAATCTCTCACCCATTTAAATTGGGTTTAGCATCATATGTTGGGGTAAAATTAAATATACCCACTATTGGAATAACCAAAAAATTATTATCTGGAAATGTTATTGATAATAAGATTATAATAAATAATGAAATGAGGGGATATAAAATAGAAAAATTTAGAGAAACAATATATTCTTCACCAGGAAATTTAATATCTTTAGAAAAAACAAAAGAATTATCTGAAAAATATTGGATAAGTGGAAAATATCCAGAACCAATAAGATTAGCAGATATGATTAGTAAAAAAATTAAATATATGGAAAAATTTTATTAATTATTTCTCTAAATTTATCTAGCTTATAATAAAGTGTAGGAAAAATCATTGAATAAGAATATCCTAAACTATTATATAATAAATAATCTCTTATATAATTATTATGGTTTATTAATTCATATAATCCTAATATACATAAAAAAGTCCCTGTATTTACTAAATATGATCTATAAAGATTTTCTCCTGTCTTTGGAAATGAATACTCCAAAAAGTTCTTTATATATTTTCTCCAACTCTCTGGAGTAATTTCTTCAATAAATTCTGATAACTTTAATTTTTTACTTTTATCATCAAAAAGCTTTTCTATACTTTTCTCTTTTATTTTATATAGTTTATCTATTATATTGGATAAAGACATTATTCCCTAAATGCCTGTATAATTATTCTTTCTCCAACATCCCAAACTAAGACCTTTTGTCCTTCCTGTATTTTACCTTTTAAATTTTCATCCAATACCTTTGCATCAAATGTTTCATATGTATCTAAATCCATTACTGTATATTTATCATCTGATACTTTTGCAATAACCTGTCCCTTTATTTTATTTATAACAGGAACTTCTATCGGATCCTGTGTTGGCTTTACTAACTCAGTAGTCTTTCCAGATACTATAGATCTAATAAAAATTCTAGCCTTTGCAGAACCATGCTTTCCTGTCTTTGCAGTTTCCATTTCTAATACTTCCCATACTTCATTATTATACCATATATATGATCCTTTCTTTAAATCAATAACCTTCTTAACTTGTATCTCCGGCATAAAATTATTATTAATTTGAATTACTTATATATATTACTATTGAATTTTTTATTTAAAAAGGCATAAATATAATACTAAATAAATTATATTAATGGTGGATTACGAAATCTTAGATAATGGAATAAAATTATATAAAGTACCATTTAGAAATGAGAATATTGCAATAGGAATATTGGTAAATATTGGATCAATATTTGAAGATAAAGAATTTAGAGGAATTTCTCATTTACTGGAACATATGATGTTTCAGTCTAATAAAAAATATAATAAAAATCAGATAAATCTATTATTTGAAGAAAATGGATCAATTCATAATGCAATGACTTATTATAATTATACTCTGTATTTTGCTACAGTAATGAAAGAAGGATTTGAAAATATTGTAGATTTACTTTATTGGATGTTTGAGAATGATAAATATGATAATAATGAATTTGAAAATGAGAAAAATGTTGTAAAAACAGAAATAATGATGAGAGAAGATGATCCAACAATAAGTTTGAATGATAACTTATCAAAATCTGTTTATGGAGATTCTGATTATGGAGATCCAGTTGGAGGTTATATTGAAACAATTAATAATATAACAAAAGATACATTAGAAGAATTTAAATATAAATATTATTCTCCCAAAAATATTTCAATATTTTTAGAAGGAAATATAAGTGATAAAGATATTGAAATTGTTAAGAAATATTTTTCTAGATTGGAGGGAAATGATATAAAATTAAAAAATCCAAGTAAGGGAGAGGGAAAAGATATAATAATAAAAATGAAAAATATACAACAGATATATTATAGTATTAATATTAATAGTAATATTAAAAATACAATATTAATTGATGCGTTGACAGGATTTTATAATTTGGGTGCATCTTCAAAAATATTTGAAATATTTAGAAATAAATATGGTATAGGATACTCTCCTTCTCTTTCTTTATCAAATTTCTATGATGATGAAATTATATATTCATTGATAATACCTGGATTTCAAATTGATAAAGAAAAAATATTGAATAATGCTGTTGAAGAATTTTTAGATAATTTAAAAAATATAGATGATAAATATAAAAAAGCAAGATCAAATATATATAAATTTAATTATAATCTTAGAAAGGAAAATATATTAAAAAGGATAGAAACGGACCCGTATTTGATAAAAATATTAAATATGGATTATGATCAATATTTCAATAAAGTATATAATATATTATCAAATATAGATAGAGATTTAATTGAAGAAAATAGTAAATATATATATAATTTATTTGAAAAAGGTAAAAAAGTTATAATTTATCCTGAAGATTATGATAAAAGAAATAATTAAAGGAATTGAAGAAACATTAAGGGAAAATAATATAAACGAAAAACTTGCATCCCCATATATTTGGGAAAAATATAAAGACCCATTTAAGGTATTAATAACAATACTATTATCTATAAGAGTAAGGGAAGAAAAAACATTGGAAGTTTCTGAAAAATTATTTAATAAATATAATAAACTTGAGGATATTAGAAATGCATCTTTAGAAGAAATAAAGGATACAATAAGGGATATTGGATTATATAATAATAAAGCAAAATGGATTAAAGAGATTGCTGAAAAATGGGATTACAATAAATATTGTGATGAAGAATATATTAGATCTTTACCAGGGGTTGGAAGAAAGATTGCAAATGTATATTTAATAATCGTATGTAATAAAAATTATATTGCAGTAGATACACATGTTTATAGAATATCAAATAGAATTGGGATTGTAAAAACAAAAAATCCTGAAAAGACTGAAATGGAATTATATAAGGTTATACCTGAAGAATATTATAATAAAATTAATTTTTTATTTGTTTTATTTGGAAGAAATATATGTAAACCAATTAATCCAAAATGCAATATATGTAAAATAAATAAATATTGTAAATATTATAAAAAGCTATTTGGGAGGAACAGATCTCTTTATTAATTCTACATGCTCATCTGTAAGTTTTTCTTCTGCATATTTTTCTAACTTTACTCCATTATCTATCTTTAATTTATAGAATATGAATAATTTCTTTTGTAAATCTGCTTCAAATGTTCTTATTTCCTTTAAAGATTTTAGATATTCTCTTATTTCATCATTCAATATTTCTGATAATTGTTTTGTTGCAATCCAAATTCTTCCATGGATTAACAATGAATTTTTATATCCAGCATTTTTTAATGCTAATATTGTTTTCTTTGTTATTTCGGATACATATGATACCTTTTGTTCACCACCATATGCAATAAATACAGCATCAAAATTATTTTTTAAAATATCTTTTGCTATATCATTCAACTTATTATCATCATACAAATATATTCTTGCTATTTTATCCTTATATCCTGTTTTGATATTAAAGATGCTACTAAAGAAGATGATAGAGAAGAACATATTCTATCTGGATATGTTATTATTGCTATATTATTATATCCATCAAATATTCTCTTTGCTACAATGTATCCTGTTAACCCTCTTGGGTATATTTCTTCTTCTAGAGAAGCTAAGCTCATTGTTTCCATAAGATACTATAACAAATTTATATTTAAAAATATAGAAGAAAGAAAAATAAAATTATTATAGAGCCTTTACATCTTCTTGAATATTTGTTTTGTTGCTAATTGTATATCTTCCCTCTTTACAGTTGTTCTTTTTCCATGATTTGCCAATGAAACTGCTTCTTTTGCAATTTCTAATGCTATATCTTCTAATTCTTGTTTTAGGTATCTAATTGCCTTATCTGATACTCTTGTTACTCCTGCTTGTTCACCCTTTTGCTTTAAGATTCTCTCAACTACAGCCATTGGAACTCCTCTCTCTCCTCTTGCCATAAAATATATATTATTAAACTCCCTTATAAATTTTTCATATTTTGACTGATGAAAACGAGATCTTATCACAAAAATACTTTGAGATTTTAATCACACACATTTTTATTTTACAATATTACGTATCCCATCAGTATATATCAAAAAGATAGCATTTACCCAACAAATTTAAAATTGGGGTAAATATTTAAAAAATAGGCTATTCTCTTGGTGCTAATACAAATCCAAATTTAAATTTATCGGTTGACTTATAATCAATCCATATTGGTTTTCCAGAGTCTAATTTAAATGTTAAAGTATCAGATATCCTTGCTACTTTAGATAATTTATACAAATAATCTATAGAATATCTTGCCATTGCTTTTGATGGAACTTCCATAGATAATACACTTTCATCTTGTGGAGTTAAATCAATTCTCATATCTTTTAATTCGCCTTCAGCAATAAATGATACCTTTGGACCATCTGGATCTGAAACAATTTTTATTTCATCTGCAATTACTTTTGCAGATTCTATTATATCATAAAACGCTTTTGAATCCATCTCAACCTTTACAGGTAATTCTAAGCTTGGTAAATCCATAAATGATCCTTCAGATTCTATTAATGGTAAAGTAAATACTTTTTTAGCTTTTCCATATACAGTTAAAACAAATTTATTTTTTTCTTTATCTATCTCCCACGACATTTGGTTCTTTAATGCTACTCTTGTAAGTATTTTCTTTAAATCTTCTAAATTTATTGTAAATTTTTCTTCATCCTGTATATCATATTCTGTGAACGTATTTGGATATATATCTAATAATATTACTGCAACATTTGCTGGATCCAATGATGATAAAAATATACCATCCTTATTTGCTTTAAATGTTCCTTCCGATAAAAAACTTACTATCGCAGGTAATATATTTTTTATCTCTTTAGCTTGTGGAAAGGTTACCTTCATTCATTATTATTCCAAAAAAATTTTAAATATATATTTAGAGTATACTCTAATAAGCCTTACCTTGAGCATATCCAAATATAACTCCTATGAGAAAAATTATGCCCACCTGAATATAGTAATGTTGGAATAAGGTTATAAAATCGCTAAAACCCCTGGTAAAATTTTGATATTTAAAATATGAATATCCAACCAATAATATTACCGCCAATATCAATGCAACCATAAATGCTGTACCATGCGTCATATTTTGACCTTTCATAAAATCAATTAGATATTTTAGTATTTAAAAATATTTTATATATTAATCTACCAGAATATTTATCCAAATATTCATTATAATTACCGCATTTTGGGGAATATATACATCTCGGGCATCCATCTAGACATTTACATTTATTTAAAGATATTATAGATTTTTTAATTAATTTTTCTATATTATTATATAATATTTCTGCTAAACCGACACCAGATTCATATCCCTCATATATAAATATTGTTGGTTTATTTGTTTGTGGATGAATTGGATAAGAATATCCACCAAGTTCTTGTGAATCTACAAATGTTACAACTGGAGATATTTTTATTATATTATGTTCTATTGCATGTAATCCAGATCTAAATGAAGATTCATAATCAACAATTTTCTTAACTAAGAATACTAATATATTATCCTTTATTCCATAATTTCTTTCTAAAAATTCTCCAATTATTTCTTTTATTTTTTTACTTGCTAATCCTCTATATTTTTCGTAAAGGAAATCTTTACTTATAGTAGAAGAAAAGTTCAATATTTCATCAACATTAATATTATATTTTTTCTTTTCAATATATTTTTTTAATTTATCTAAAAAGAAATTATAATAAATACTTTCCAATTCCCTTTGATATCTTTCAGGTATTAAAATCCATATTGCTTTTGTATTAAATTCATAATTTATACTTTTTTCATAATAATTTATATTTTGTATATAATTTTCCCCCATTTTATATTTTTCAATATATCCTATAAATTCCTTTTTTACTTTTATTTCTCCCAAATATATTTCCAAATCATTTATTACTTTTTTATCTATTGTATTAATTATCTTTACATCTTCATAATATATTGGACTTGTCTCTATATTTGAAAATTCTGGTCTAAAGAATACAAATGTAACATTATCCATATTGTAATAATCCGCTATTCTAATTGCCCTTCCAGAAGAATAATATACCATTCCAGGTAATAGATAATCATAAAATGCATGCTCATCCATTTCTTCCAGAATTTTTCCTTTACCTTTTAACATATTTATTATCCTTATTAATCCTTCCCTTTTCTTTATTCTTTTTATCATATCTTCTTCCTCCTTTGTTAAATCTACAACATAATATACCTTATCTGAAATATTTCTTAATCCAGAATATATTACTTGAGTATTTAATTTATGATATTCCTTCCCAAATAATGGATCCTTTATTTTCGATACAATATTTTCCTTTTCCAATTCTCCTAAATATTTTTTCTCCAAATCATTTAATATAATTTTATCAATTCTCCCAAATTCATTTATTAAATATTTTAAATGTTTCTTAATAACTTTTTCATTATCTAAATTTAAGGGGATATTATCTAACTTATTTTTCTCAATTCTATCTAAAAATTCATTTATATTTGTTGAATAATAAAAGTCCAACGCATCTTTTTTAAATATCATTATATCTATTGAATCAGAAATTCTTCCAGATCTTCCAAATCTTTGAATTATTGAAGAAATTCCATCTCTAGGTATTCCATAATTTACTACAGATCTTATTTCTCCAATATCTATTCCAAGTTCTAATGCAGATGTAGTTAATAATATTAAATATTCTCCAGATTTAAATTTTTGCTCAATTTCTTTCCTTTTTTCCCTTAAATAACTTGCCTTATATGTATAAATTTTATTATATTTATCTAAATCTTGAGATTCTAACCTTAATAATTCAACACCTTTCTTTGATTCAATAAATATTAGAGACTTTATATTATTTTCTAATAAAATTCTTATTGACCTTTTTAATAATAATCTAGAACTTGAACTTTTTGGATCCAAACAAATTATATATTTTCTATATTTATTACTATAATCTTTATCAATTAATTCAAAATCTAGATCAAACATATTTTTTGCGAATTCTATAGGATTCCTTAAGGTTGCAGATAATGTTAATATTTTAAAATTATTATTTTTATAGAAATATTTTAATAATCTTATTAATCTTCTAAATGTATATGCAGCATTTGTTCCAAATACTCCCCTATATGAATGCAATTCATCTACAACAATTAAATCTAAATTTCTAAAGAAATAAAATAATTTATCGTGATTTTTTAATATATATAAATGCAAATTATCAATTGTGGTTAAAATCAAGTTTGGTCTTTCCTTTATTATTTTTTCTTTTTCACTATATGTTAAATCTCCTAAAATAAATTTCATCTTAATATTTAATTTTTTATTTGCATAATTTTCAAAATCTTTTATTAATTCTTCAAATTTTTCATATTGATCATATAATAATGCTCTTAATGGATAAATTAATAAAAATGTCTTGTTTGGATATTTTAATATATTATCAATAATATATAATCTAAATATATGGGATTTTCCAGAAGCTGTTGGGGTTGTTACAATTAGATTTTTATTTTTATATAATAAATTTAATCCTTCAACCTGGTTTTTATATAATTTAAAGTTTATAGAATTTAAATATTCATTCAATTCTTTATTATAAAATTCAAAATTATCAAATTCAGCATTTTTATTATTAATTAATTTAATTCCAACTATATAATCTTTAAACTCTTTTTCAAAAATATTTTTTAAATCATCAATATTCATATTTGATATATAAGATTAAACATTTTTATATTAAATATAATGAAATATTTCTCCGAATTAGCAGAAATATTGGAAAAGGTTGAAAAGATTAATGAAAAATCTTTGAAGATTGATGTTTTATCTAGATTTATAAAGTCCTTAGATAAAAATGAATTAAAAATAACTATTTGGTTAATTTTAGGAAATACTGAAGAAGAATGGGTTGAAAGAAAATTAAATGTATCTATAAGTACAATTATAAGAGTACTAAAAAATTTGGGAGTAAATATTAAGGAATTAAGTTTATTATATAAAAAATCTGGGGATTTGGGGGAAGCTGTTAAAATTATTTATGAAAAGGGAAATATAAAATTAAATAAGTGGTTTGCAAAAAAATATACAATAATTGATATATATAACGAACTAAAGAAGATTGAAAATTTGGAAGGAGAAGGATCTAGAGAAAAAAGAATATTATATTTAGAAGGAATATATAAAAATTTATCACCTTTGGAGGCAAAATTATTAACAAGAATTTTACAGGGGGATATGAGATATGGTGTATTAGAAGGGACAATTGAGGATTGTTTATCTTATATATATGGTATTGATGATGAAAAAGTTAAAATTTTTCATGCAATAATTGGAGATATTGGAGTTTTAGCAGAATATTTATTTGATAATCCAAAAAATATTGAAAATGTTAATATTAGATTATTTCATCCATTTAAACCAATGCTTGCAGAAAAGGCAGATAATTTTCAAGATGTATTTAATAATTTTTCTCCTGCAGCATTTGAATTTAAATTTGATGGAATAAGGGCACAAATACATAAAAGAGGAAATGAGGTAAAGATATTTACCAGAAGGTTAAAAGATGTAACAAAATCTTTTCCAGATGTTGTAGAATTAATATTAAATAATATAAAAAATAATGAAATAGTTGTTGAAGGAGAAATTGTTGCATGGGATTATAATAAAAATTTGTCATTACCTTTTCAAGAAATTTCAAAAAGAATAAAGAGAGAATATGAAATTTCAAAATATATAAAAGAAATACCTGTTAAATTATTTTTATTTGATATAATTTATCTAGATGGAAAATTATTAATAAATGAGGAATATATAAATAGGAGAAAAATATTAGAAAAAATTAGAGGAAATATTGATTTAACTCCAATGATAATTACAAGTAAAGAAGATGATGTAAAGAAATTCTTCGAAGAATCTATTAATATGAAAAATGAAGGTCTTGTAGCAAAGAAATTAGATTCAAAATATATTCCTGGAAAAAGAGATAAGTCATGGTTAAAAGTAAAAGGACATTTAGAACCATTAGATTTAGTAATAATTGGAGGAGAATGGGGACATGGGAGAAGAAAAAATTTTATTTCAGATTTATATTTAGCTGCATTAGATAAAGATACTGGAGAATACTTAATGGTAACAAAAACATTCAAAGGATTGTCTGATAATGAATATGTTAAATTAACAAAAGAATTATTAAGATATAAAATAAAAGAAGAGGGGAGAATTGTATGGTTTAAACCAAAGATTGTTGTAGAAGTTATATATGATGAAATACAAAAAAGTCCAAAGTATAGATCTGGTTTTGCATTAAGATTTGCCAGAGTTAATAGAATAAGATGGGATAAAAGTGAAAAATATATAAATACAATACAAGAAATTAAAAAATTATATGAAAAACAAAGAAAAGAAGAAATATAAGACACATACTTTTATAACAAAAATAAAAATTTTAATTTAATATGGGCCCGGGGGGATTCGAACCCCCGACCTCCCGGTTATCAGCCGGACGCTCTAGCCCCTGAGCCACGGGCCCTAAAATTTATGATTATTTATCTTTTATAAAAGTTTTTTTAAATTAAATCTAATGGATTTCATAAGTCAACTATTATTAAAGATTTACCAATTAATAGGAGAACCTATTTTGGGATATATATCAAATATTCAAGATTATACAACATACTTTATAATTTTTATAATATTTGCTACAATTGGATATATAATAGCAAAAGTTAGCATATTTATATTAAGAATTATATTCAATTATACAAAATTAAATCAAATCCAAAAGAAAAATCCTGAATTATTTTATGGAATAAATATATATAATTTAATTTTAAGTTTAGTAAAATATTATATATTATTATATTTCTTAATATTGGGAGTTGTTGTAGATTTTCCTTATTATTCTTACTTATTTTATATATTAAATCTAGTCTATACAGCAATAATAATATTATTTGCTGGTATAGTTATTGGAGATGTTATTGCATATTTATTTAATATAAAGAATAATGTTGCAAAAATTGTAAAAGGAACCATACTATATTTATTCTTAATTATTGCATTATCATATTTAGGATTAAATTCAACAGTATTGGTTCAAACCTTATATTATTTATTATTATCTGCAGCAATATCCTTTGGAATAATGATTGGTGTTATAATAGCATTAGAATATAAAGATGAAATAATAAAAATAATAAAATGAAAACATGTGAGCTATGTGGAAAAAGTACAGATAAATTATATAAAGTATATATAGAAGGTACAATATTAAATGTATGTGCTGATTGTTTAAAATATGGAAAACTTGTCGATGAAAATGGAAATATAATAAAAGAAAATAAATTAGAAATAAAAGAAATTGTTGGAGAAGTTTTAGATGAAAATTATAATAAAATATTGATAAAATATAGAGAAGAACATAAGTTAAAGCAAGAAGATATGGCAAAATTATTGGGAATAAAAGAAAGTTTATACAAATCAATAGAAAATAAAAAGATTATACCTGATATAAATTTAGCTAAGAAGATTGAAAAAACATTAGGAATAAAAATAACTAAAAAGGAAGTATTAACTGAAAAAATAAATAATAAAGATAATAAAAATTATATAACTGTCGGAGATATTTTGGAATTTGAAGAATGAATATATATTATATATTATATATATTTTTTGAATCATTTATATTAAATTCTCTTCCTTTATTTGGAGCTCCATTTGTTTTATTATCAATACCTGTATTATCAATTATTGGGATAAATATTTATAATATAATTTTAGTATCAATTATTTTAGGTATAGGAGCATCTACTGGAAAATTTATAATGTATATTATAGGTATTCTTTTATCAAAACCTTTAAAGAATAATAAAAATTTATTATTCATAAATAGAATATCAAATAGTAAAAACTTTTACGTAACTTTTTTCTTTTTAACTATACTACCATTTCTTCCATTAGATGATCTACTATTTTTATCATTCGGAATTGAAAAAATAAATATATTAAAATATTATTTAATATCGGTTTTAGGAAAAGTATTAAAATCTTTTTTAGAATTATATGCTGAAATATTTGTTTTAAATGAAATAAGTTATATATCAAAAATACCTTTATTACAATTATCTACAATTTCTTCAATAGCATTTATTTTATTAGGTATAATATTTTTTAAATTAGATTGGGAAAAATATTTTAATAAATGGATATCAAAAGAGAAATAAGAATATTGGGAATTGATGATGGATATTTTGATAGAAATAAAGATAAATATACAATAATTGTTGGAGTTATAATGAGAGGATCTTTACAAATAGATGGAGTATTATCAAATAAAATTGAAATAGATGGGTTCGATATAAATGATAGAATAATTGAAATGATAAAAAGGACAAAACATTATGATCAATTAAGAATAATAGCAACAAATGGAATATCTTTTGGTGGATTTAATTTAATAGATTTTGAATATTTATATAATGAATTAAATATACCTATAGTATCTTTTGTAAGAAAAAAACCAAATATAAATAAATTTATAGAAGCAATTAAGCATACAAAAGATTATGAAAAAAGATTGGAAATAGTAAAAAAATATCCAGAACCAAAAAGTTATAAAACAGAATATGGAACATTATATTTTCAATATTATAGATTGGAATATAATGATGTAATAAATATAATTAAATTAACATCTATACATTCTAGAATCCCCGAACCAATTAGAGTTGCACATCTAATTGCAATGGGAATAACAAAAGGATATTCAAGAGGAAAACCATAAAAATGTTTTACATAAAACATCAATATGGACATTAAATCATTAATAAAAAATTGGAGAGTTTTAATATTTATTATAGCTTTTATTGCAGCTTTAGTATTTGATGCACACGCATTAAATAATAATAAATTAGAAGTTACTTCTAGTACTATTTTACCAAATGGTACATATATATATTCAATAAATGGTTGCCAAGTAAATTCAATAAGTTCTTATTATACCTGTACATATAATAATATTAATTCTTCATTTTTACAAATAAGTACAAGTAATGGAAATATTGTTTTAGAACCATATCAATATCAATTATTAATAAATGAAACAAATATAACACAAACCTCTTTAATATCTTATGGAATAGATATTGCCGGAGGTTATTTATTAATATTAAATTCTTCAAAACCATTAACTCCTCAAGAATTATCAATTGCAGCAAAAGTAATTGAAAATAGAATAAATGCTTTTGGTGTTAAATCAATAAATGTATATTCAACACCTGCGGGGATAATAGTTGAATTACCATATTCTGAAGGAGATTTAATTCCTTATATAATTAGTCAAGGAGAATTTTATGCAAAAATTGGTAATACAACAGTATTTACCGGTTCAGAAATAAAGCCATTGTTTGGAGGACAATATTCTGGTTTATCAGGATGTTCTCCAGTAGGTAATCAATACGTATGTACATATTATTTCACATTATTATTATCACAACAGGCTGCTAATAATTTTGCACAGGCTACACAAAATTTATCTGTAGTATTACAAAATGGAGGTGCATATTTAAGTGAACCAATAGTATTCTATTTAGATAACCAAAATGTATCAACATTATTAATTGATGCAAATTTAAAAGGTTCAAATACACAACAAGTAAGCATTCAAGTATCTGGAACTGGAAATTCTATGGCACAAGCACAATATAATGCATATCAACAGGCATATAATTTATATATAATATTAGAAAATGGACAATTACCTTCTAAATTTAATATTGTACAAGAATCTATAATTCCACCAATATTTGGATATTATATATTAAAATCTTTTGAACTAGTACTATTATTAATATTGATTGGAATATTTGCAATACTATATGCAGTATATAGAAATATAAGAATACCTGCATTGGTTACATTAACATTAGTATCCGAATTCTTAATTGCATTCGCAATAGGTATATTTTTTCATCAAACATATGATATTCCAGCATTTGTTGGTATTATATTTGGAACTGCTACAGGTATAGATGATCAATTAGTAGCTGCTGAAGAAATAGTAAGAGCAAAGAAAGAAGCAAATAATGAAGTAAAGACAGATAATATTGAAAGATTGGATAAGGCAATTAAAAAGGCTATGTTTATTATACTATTAGCAATTATATTAGAAACATTATCAGTATTCCCAGCATTTGTAGCAGGTTTAAAATTATATCAAGGATTTGCAATTATGGTAATAATTACAGTTTGGATAGGATATTTAATAACGAGACCAGCATTTATTAATTTGGCAAAAAATTTACTTTAATTTTTTATAATAATCTCTCATTCTAATTGCATCTTGCTCAATATTTGGAGATTCTGAAATTACAACGCCTTTAACTTTATATTCTTTTAATAATCTTAATATATCTTTCCAAGGCATATCGGATTCTTCTAAATTTGAATGTGTACCTTTTTTATCTAAAGTTATACCAGACATATGAATGTGCATATTATCTAAAGGTTCTCTTCCAAGTTCATTTTCCATTTTATCTAATATTTCTCTCAAATAATCTATATCATTTCTATTACTTCTATATCTTAAATGAGCAAAATCTACTGCAGGTAAAACATTTTCTATATCTTGAGATAATTTTGTTATTTCATCTATATCACCAAATTTTTTTGGTAATTCCATTGTCTCTGGTCTTATATAAATATCAATACTTTCATCCTTTAATTTATCCATTAGTTTCTTTAGATTTTCTTTTACTATATTATAAGTTTCCTCTTTTGAATTATTTAAGTACCAACCTGGATGAAAAACAACAGAATACCCTCCAGATAAATATAATAATCTTGCAGCATTATATAACATATCTATTGATTTATTTATTTTCGATTCTTCTGTAGAATTTAAATTAATATAATATGGGGCATGACACGTTAATATAAATTCTTTATTCTTTATATATTCATTTATATTATTTGCAACATCTTCTTTTAATTTTACACCATATGTAAATTCTATTTCAAAT
>Ga0208683_100563_pt1 | contig 14263 bp, 19 predicted proteins | sample BED_Mat_host_9_1_FD_187141 | JGI IMG/M metagenome (GOLD analysis project Ga0208683, IMG submission 187141) | Extremophilic microbial mat communities from Yellowstone National Park, USA - BED_Mat_host_9_15 (SPAdes) (version 3) | ecosystem: Environmental > Aquatic > Thermal springs > Hot (42-90C) >... | reverse complement strand
AGCCTCGGACAAGAGGGCTGTAGACACTACATGAGTTATCCACAGGGCCCACGAACCCGTGTCGGCCATGGGTTCGTGGGACTTTGTATGACTACAAAGTGTCGAACTCGGGTTGGATCGAAATATGCAATCAATTCTTCGTTTGTTTCATAGGGAACAATGTGCACGCATGTATCGGATATTTCTGTAATAATTCCTTTGATAAACTCATAACGTTCCATGGTTCGATATCGTGGATACATCATGCGTATCGGCTCCTTTCTTAGTATTGGAGCAAAATGGGAATGTGTCCGCGCACAATGGAACCTGACTCGAAATACTTGAAAGTTCCTTCAGTCATATCCATAGCCCTCATAAAGGGGCCGTTTGAGCAATTGGACTCACAAACGCATGGAACAGTGGCGCTATCTGTGATTGTGATGGTTTCTGTAATATCGGTACACAAATCTGTGACGATAACTTCGTTTCCGCATGAGAAAGATGGCAAATCACTAGATTCTACAGAGCCACAAGAGCAACTTAAGGTGTTAACTCCATTCAAATTGACCCAAGCAGCCTGATTTGAAGCGGAATTTGAACATCCAGGCAAACCATTTTCTCCAGCACACGCGCCGTTTGAACCATTACATAAGGTGTAATAACTGGATGATAGATAGATGCTGTGATAACCCGGAGCAGTGAGGTTTGCATTCAGTCCCATAGTGCTTCCTCCACTTACGATTATCCACCCGGCCGGGATGGTGAGGGACCTCTCGATTTGCCCCTCTACCCTTTACAACGCTCCAACTCGCGGTTTTGAAAACCGTCTTCGCAAATTTTTTTGGTTATCTTGGCCATGATCCGCATGCAGGTCTGTTGTTCACTGTCGCGACGAATGTTGGCGGGCAGAAAACGAGTCTGATTCCAAATCTCGTCCGAGAAGCACGCACAAATCTCCATACCAGCGTTTTTGTCACCGTGCTGAGTAGCTTGAACAAGCTCATGGATGCGCAGGGGTGAACATTTCATTCGATCATCATCTCTTTCATATGACGAAGTGCGGTTTGGTGAATTTTGCTGACCATCATTTGACTCATCCCCAGATGTTTCGCCACTTCCCGCTGAGTCCACCCCTCAAAGTACAACGCCCGAATCACCGTTCGCTCACGCTCCGGCAATTGCTCAATGAGCCACCTGAGCTCAACGTGCTCAGGTGGCGGTTCCGGAACTGCAATCGTGTCGATGCGTTCTCCGTCGTCCTCATCATCCAATGGAGCGTTGAGAATCAGCAGTTCACGATTCCACCGTCTCCATCGGCGATATTCGTCCAGGACTGCGCTGCGGATGATCTTGCGGATCCATGCGACCTCCTGTTCTGGAGTGTAGGTCGTCATGTTTTCTCTCGCTCCCTTTCCCGTGCTTGATGACTGCAGGGGGCATGTGCCAGTAATTCTTCCTGAATGCGTCGGGATTGTTCTGCCAGCATCGTCGCTATTTCGATGAGGCCTTCGCGTTCTTCATCGGTTTCACAGAGATCCACGCACTCAGTGTACGCCAGCAGTGCGCGATGGGTCTGGGTCAGGGCGTTAATCAGTCGTTCTTTACAGACCATCGGAATCCGCTCCTTTCTGTAAGGTGAGAGCCGGGACGAGGTTCACGCCTCGCCCCGATGTCGAAGCCACCAGTGATAGAGTTCCATGCGAACGTCCTGGGCCAGGTCGTCTTGCCAGCCTGGCGCCTGTGCACGGCTCTCTGCGCGAATGGCGGGTTCCAAGCTGGCCAGCAAACGTTCGAACGTTTCGACATCCATCTCTTGCAACTGTCGCAAGAGGTCATTGGGCAGATTCATGGTTCCAGCCAGCCTTTTCGCAACGTGTCGAGCCCCTGTTGTCGGATCTGGCGCACACGCCGAGGCGTCAGGCGAAGTTGTCGAGCAACCTCGGCTTGAGACCAGCCCAACACAATGAGGTCGAACAGAACCTCATGTTCCGGCGACGGCAACTGATCAATCATCAACCGGACATCCGCGTCATCGAAGGCTCGGTGCGCATCAGGACAAGGTTGACGTTCCATCCAGTCTTCTTCGACATCGTCGTTGTGTTCGGGACACAACCACTGCTCGCGTTGCCATCGTCGGTATCTGCGCGCGTGGCTTCGTGCCTGATTACGTGCAATTGCCTTCAGAGCCAAGACCAGCGCATGGGTAACGTCATCTGCTCGAGTACTTGTGATCGTCACGCTGGATCGTCTCCTGTGATAAAATGGTTGTCGATACCAGGTGTACACTGCCGGTGGCGACGGCAGCGACCAGGAGACCGTTGAGCAACAGTGTGACCCAAGCGGCGAGGCCCGACGGCAACGCCGAGGATGAGAGACCAAAGACCAACTCTCCGAAACCGACGTCGAGCCAGTAGTCAGGCAACCGCTTGAGTCCGGGCAGGCGTTGAGCCATCTGCGTCAAGAGCAACGTGGCCATCGCCGCCCCTGCAATTGTGTGAAGTGACGACGGTGTGAAAGCGTTTGGCGTCATGCGGATCGCCTCGCTTTGCCTAGATGGACGGATCTTACAACCGGAATGTGGCAGTATGTGAAGCGTCCTTCTACCGTCTGAATTGCATGGAGATCGGGAAATCGGACGGGGTAGACGGGTGGATATGTGAACGATTTGTGAAAGGAATTTGATGAAGGTGGAGATGCAGATGTCCGCACGCTTTCGTCTTCTGGATCTATCGCATCAAGCAGTCGGCAAGGAAGTATGGATTGTTGGCGACATCCATGGATACTACGGCCTGTTTTCCGAATTGTTGAGGCAGATCGACTATCGTCCCGATACCCACCTAGTCGTGAGCGTTGGGGATTTGGTGGATCGTGGCGAGAACTCGCCAGCCGTCGTGCAGTGGTTTCGTGAGAACGGGTACGCCGTTCGAGGCAATCACGAAGACATGTGGATCGACTTGTGGGCTGAGCACGGTTTGCCGTATGACGAGTCCGGCGAGTTGAATCCGAAATGGGACTCTCCGACCAGGACCCGTACCTTCTGGGGAAATGGGCAGATGGAGACCTTGTGTCAGTTTCGATTTGCCGGGATTCCTGCGCAAGCGTGGTTGAGTTACTTGGCCTCTCTTCCGCACGCCATTGTGATCGGCGACTATCTGATTGTCCATGCCGGCGTGAATCCGGATCGTTCGTTCGAAGAGCAGGACATCGACACGTTAACCTGGGTCACGCACGGCTTTGTGGACTATCCAGGTGAAATTCCTCCGACGGCGCGGATGGGCAAGCGATTGGTCGTTGGACACTGTGAGACGTTCCTGTTTGGCCCTATTGGGGAGCCTGTGATTCGTCCCGACCGTGTGCATATCGATCTTGGGACGGCGAATGGGATTGGACTCGCGGCGTTTTGTCTGAACGACGAGCGCGTGGTGATTGTGGATGCGCCGGAAAGGGAATGGCAGGTGCCGAAAATCCAGGTGTATCTCCAAAAAGCGCGAGTACCGTGGTGAAAAGTACAGTTGGCCGCTCGCACAGAGCGGCGGTATACTGGAGGCAAACGGAGGTCACGATGAAACTGGCGAGGAACGCGAATGATATTGTCGCGAAGCATTTGACGAACGCGCTGCCGGGCGATGTACTGTCGGTGATCGGTATCCCCGACGCGAACGTCGTGCGCGCGGTTCCGACCGAGATCCCGAAGGTCGAAGTGCGGCAGGAATTCACCGACATCATGTTGGAGTTGGCTAGCGGCGCGTTGTTGCATCTTGAGTTCCAGACGACGCGAGAGCCGGAGTTGTATCGGTTTGCGGCGTATGATCTGACGATCGCGGAGCGATACAAACGCCCGATTCGAACGGTGGTCCTGTACACGGGCGACGTCAAGGAAGCGCCGTCGGAACTGGACGCAGGTAGCTTGCGTTATGCTGTGGAAAACGTATACCTGAACCGGCTGGACGGTGACGGCGTGCTAGAAACCGTGAAACGGCACTTGGCCACACACGAGTGGACTGCGGAAGACCGAGTGCGGCTGGCGTTTGCGTTCCACATGCGTTTTGACCGACGGACACGGGGCGAGGCGTTCGATGAGATTGTCGATACGGTGCAGAAGGTGCCGGATCGATACGAACAGGACTATCTGGCGGCGCTAATATTGGGGTTCAGCGGGCGGATTTTGGGAGAAGAGCAAAAAGCAAGGTTAAGGAGGGTGTTGGAGATGACGGAGTTACTGCGTGAGGTTGAACAAGAAGCGCGGCGCGAAGAGCGTCAAGAGATTGCGGAACGTCTTCTGCGTGACGGAACTTCACTGAGTGACGTCGTGCGGTGGACCGGGCTGTCAGAAGAGGAAGCGAAGGAGGTTCTGAAGCGCGTTCGCGGGGAGGGGTGAGCCGTGAGCAAAGCTCGCAACCGACGAGCGAAGCGCGTTCGCGAAGGCGGACTGGATCCGACGATTTCGCGAGGGATGTGGTTGCGAAAGCCGCAGACGCAGGTGGTGCCGAATAAGAAAGCGGAGAGTCGCCGCGCAGCGTGCCGGAGGTGGCAGGAGCGCGGCGATTTTTTTGTCCTTCGATCATCTCACCAGTTTGGCACGAGAGCCAAAGCATAGGCACATCGATGATGGAGCTGTCGGCGCTTTTTTGTCGTGCAAACGCCCTATAGACGAAGACACCATTCTTCGTCTGGAAGCGATGAACGTGAACACGGATCTGCTGTTGGAGGTTCGCGAACTGCGGGATCGACTGGCGGACAGGACGGATGTGTTGGAGAAGGTCAAGGCGTTGACGTTGTTGCCGGATGATCTGCACGCAACCGTAGCTATGGTGGCTTCCTACTATGAAGTCCCGAAAAAGGCCATTGATAGTCTGATTCTAGATCATCGTGACGAGCTTGAGCAGGATGGCTTGCGGACCATATCGGGAGCAGAACTGATCTCCTTTAAGGAGATGGGTGTGGTTCCCAAGAACACCGCAGCACTTACGATTGTGCCTCGCCGCGCCATCCTCCGCATAGGTATGCTTCTCCGGGACAGCCAGGTTGCCAAGACGGTGCGCACGTACTTGCTGAACGTCGAAGAGGAGGCGCGCGCTGAAGCGCCGCACATCGTGGATCGAGCGGTCAGGCGCATTTCGTGGCGTGAGGTTTACTCGACCGTCAATTACAAGAAGAAGCTTGGAAAACTGATTGGGTTGTCCGACGGCACCGCAACGCTCTTGGCGTTGTCGCACACGGAGCGCGAGTTCGGTGTCGATCTCAGCGAGTACAAGCGCCACATTCGCGACGACGACCTGGACGAAACCTTCTCTCCGACGGAACTTGGCAAGCGGATGTCGCCGCCCGTGTCGGCGCAACGCATGAACCGGTTGCTCGCCGAAGCGGGGCTGCAACGTTGGGACGAAACGACACGGGCGTGGATATTGACGGACGCCGGCAAGCCGTATGCGAAGCTGTTGCCGGTCGAGGTGTTCCATCCCGACAAGAACGTGTCGACGACGAAGTACGCAATTCGGTGGAAATTAGCGGTTTTGCAGGAGTTGATGAAGTGGTGAACGCCCGCTTAGATGCCGTAAAGCGCGCTTTCGAAAACGCCGCTTGGTTTGAGTGCCGGGAAGTCGATCCTGGCTGTCTGCGGATATGTATGCCGTTCACGTATCCAGACGGCGACTTGCTCGATGTGTTCGTCGTCGACGCCCATGACGTGTTGCGGGTTACGGACATGGGCGAGACGGCGCGGTATCTGGAGACTTGCGAACGATGGCACGAACATGCGATTCAGTCGATGCTTGGTCGGTCGGACATTCAGCTTGATCGTGGCGAGATCTATCACGATGTTGTCACCGTCGAGGATGTCCCCGAGGCCGTGTGGGAGCTCATCCAAGGTATTGAACGGATTTGCGGCGCTGTTCGTGCGAAGGAGATCTCGATGTAAACCAGAGGCACCGCCGCTCGATGCCTTGATGGCATGGCGCGGCGGCATTGCGTGAGTGCACGTGTATGGGGGCGGTAAATTCGGCGCCATGAGCGCCTGGCCGCAAGTGTAAAACATATCCATTCAGTTTGCAACGACTCACGGCGACCGGAAGACAGCGATCAATTCTTCAACGATCGTCTGTTGGTTGTAATGGTGCCCGATCGCGCGCCGTGCTTCCATGCAGTGGATTTCTGAGCCGCGGTACAGGGACTCGATGGACGGCGTGCGGTGGTTGGAGATCACCACGGTGACGCCACGCTCGGCCAACGCCCGGGCATAACCCGCCAACTGGGTATGGTCTCGCCACGAAAAGCGCGTCGGCGCGTACTCCGTGAAGTTCGACGTTCGCGACAACGGCACGTAAGGCGGATCGCAGTACACCACATCTCCGGGCTCGACTCTCTCCAACAGATCCCGAAAGTCCACGCACATGAACGTCGCCTGCTTCGCCTTCTCGGCGAAGTACCGCATTTCCTCTTCCGGGAAGTACACCGTTTTTCGGTAGCCGAACGACACATTAAAGTCTCCGTTCCGAGTGTACCGACACAGGCCATGGAAACCGTGGCGATTGAGGTAGACGAACAGGATGGCCTTGCGCCATGGATCCGCTGTGCTGTTGAACTCATCGCGCAGTTCGTAGTACCGCTCGGGAGTGTTGTTCTCGGGCACGAACAGCTCACGGCAGGCCTCAATGAACGCTTCGCCGTGCGCTTGGAGCATCTGGTGCGCGAGGATCAGGTCGCTGTTGATGTCGCCGAGCAGGTATTCTGGGTAGTTGGTGTTGAGGAACACCGCGCCGGCGCCGACGAAAGGTTCGATGAGGCGGTGGCCGGTTGGGAGAAGTTCGCGCAGGAACGGGACAAGCCACGTCTTGCCGCCAAGCCATTGCAGATAGGGACGCAGGATGGACATAAGGTGCACCTCCATCCAAGTGGGGGATGGAGGGCGTCCGTCGAGGGACTGAAGGAGGTGTGTCACATGTCGCTCGAACAATTGGATTTCGATCCCGACGAGGAATTGCTCGGCCCGACGATTCCCAATAGACGGAGAGACGTCCGCACGGTAGCTGGCGCGTGGAGAGGGAACGAAGAGGCGCGACGAGAGTTGCAAGATGATCTAGAGCGCGAGTGGTGAACGTCCTGCACTGCCCCCACAAGTGGGGCGATTCTTATAGACACTGGTGTTTGCAGCAAAGCGTGGTGCATTTGTACTCCGGCGTCGCGGATGAGGCGGAGGTTAGCCAATCAAGAAGGAAGTTCGCATTCGAATATCGAAGAAAGCGCAAGGTTTGCTTGGAATCCAAGGTGTTGAACGGGTGATCAAGATGGGGTTTTGGGAGCAATACGAAAACTTGCAGAATGAGGCGTCGTCTCCACAAGAGCGCGGGCGCTTATTCGAACGATTTTTGCTTGCGTTCCTGCGCGACGGGCATTACCCAGGTGCCCGGTTTGTGTGGGTTAAGACATATCGAGATTGGATTATGGACACGCAACCAGAGCGTTCTCAGCAAGACGAAGGTATCGATTTGGTGGCCGAAGACGCTGAGCACAATTTGTGGGCAATCCAATCCAAGGACCACCGAGACCCCGTGGATTGGCGCGAACTTTCGACGTTTGTTGCTTCTGCAACGTCGCCTCGGTTTTCGTTCACAAAATTCTTAGTGGTTGCAGTTGGCGGGGTTACGCGAACGGCGGAAGCTCGCTGCCAAGAGCGCGGCATTGCTGTTTGGACCGGTGAGGACTTTGAACATGCTGATGTGGATTGGGAGCGTTTTACGTGGCGAGCGTCTGAAGAAATCACTCGGCACGTACCCGTTAGTTTACGCCCGTATCAGGAGGAAGCAGTTGCAGCCATTCTCTCTGGATGGGAAGAAAACGACCGTGGAAAGTGCATCATGCCTCCAGGGACCGGAAAGACTTTGGTTGCGCTTCGAACCGTTGAACGTTTTGCGCAACCCGGCGACCTTATACTCTTTTGTGCGCCTTCGATTGCCCTGGTCAACCAGACTATTCGCGCTTGGAAACGTGATGCAACGGTGCCACTTCGTTTTGTAGCCGTAACATCTGATCATGGTGTTGGGCGTGATGAGGAAACAGGGGACATTTCGTTGATCATCCCACCGACCACGAATGCCGAAGAGTTAGTGCATGCAGCTCAACCTGTGCCCGACGCAATCACTGTTGTGATAAGTACCTATCAATCCCTTCACGTTGTGGCAGATGCTCAACGCCAAGGTTTGCGTGAATTTCGTGTAGCCGTTGCGGACGAGGCGCACCGGACAACAGGTGTTGCGTATGAAGAAGAGGAAGAGCCATCTAACTTCTTGATGTTCCATGATAGCGATCGTATCCATGCGCATCGTCGATTGTATTTAACAGCCACACCTCGGCTCTTTACAGAAGCACATCGTAATCGCCTCGAACGAGAAGGCATACGGACTTACGGAATGGACAATCTTGAGACGTTTGGTCCTGAGTTTTACCGATACAGCTTCCGCAGGGGCGTCGAAGAGGGGTATCTGGCCAATTATTGTGTCCGGGTAATGTTCTTCAGTGAGCAAAGAGTGCAACAGATGTTCGTTGATTGGTTGCAGGAGACAGACGCTCCTCGAGTCCCAGATTTGGTCAGGGTGTATGCTTTGTCCAGGGCACTGATGGACGAAGACATCCAGCCGCCTTTGCAACGACTCATCACCTTTGTAAATTCGCGGGCGCGCTCGCAAGCGATAGTGGATACCTGGGAAGGATTCAAGAAACGCTTTGGGGGATCACATCCTGTCTTTGTCGCACACATGGACGGCACAATGTCCATGCGTGAACGGGCTAAATTGCTCCGTTGTCTTGAAACACTGACGGACCGCGAAGGGAATTCTGTGGACCACGTTCTTATCACGAATGCCAGGGTGCTCACAGAAGGTATCGATGTTCCCGATTTAGACGCCGTAGTGTTTTTGGAATCGCGGAAGAGTAAGGTGGATCTGATCCAAGCGATCGGACGGGTCGTGCGCAAGCCGCCACACCGCCCCAACAAGGTGGGGACGATTCTGGTTCCGATCGTCTTGGATGTTGGCAATTTAGAGCCAAATGTGCCGATTTCAGAAGAGCAAATTGAAGCGCTTTTGCTACCACAAGAAGAGAACTTTCGGACGCTCGTCCAAATCATTAATGCACTTCGCGCGATCGATACAGCGGTGGATGTGTATATTCGTGAGCTGCTGTCTCCGCACGAGAGTAGCAACCGCGAACCGTCAGATACGGTTCAAATAAAATTTGACCTTGGATTACCACAAGAACTTGAAGAGCAGATCCGAAAGACGATTACGACGCGACTGGTGGCACCGGCTAACAATCGTTCGTATTTTGGGGTTTTTGCCGCAACTGTTGAAGAGGTTGCACGGCGCTTGCGGACACAGCTTGACACGGTTTTGAGTGCACTGCCGATTGAGCATTATCAAGAAGCCCAGGCTGCTTTTGAGAATTACGTAACAGCGCTGCGAGAAGTTCTTCATCCCAATATCTCCGAAGAGGATGCAAAGGACTTCCTTGTTCAGCATTGGATCATGGCCCCGGTGTTTTCGTCATTGTTTCCAGGTGACGATCTCATGGAGACTCCAGTAGCCAAATCCTTTGAGCGAGTCACCGAAGCTTTTCGCGCTTTCTTGGACCGCGAGCGACATGTGCTAGAGGAGTTTTATGTGAGTGTTCGTGTACGTGCGCAGGGGATTCGCACGCCCGATGAACGACAAGATTTCTTGCGGTTGTTATTTGAGATGCTGTTCAAGGCCGTCTTTCCGAAAGCAGCGAGCCGTCTGGGGATTGTTTACACGCCTGTTGAGCTCGTGAATTTTCTTCTGAAGAGCGTCGATGTTGTGTTGCAAAAGCACTTTGGCAAGACCACGACTTCGTCAGGCGTGACGATCGTTGACCCGTTTGCGGGCACTGGAACATTCCCTGCCTTGATGTTGCAACGCTGGGATAAGGAGACGATACTTCGGAAGTTACAGGCCAGAGAGTTTTGGGCGAACGACGTTCAATTGTTTGCCTATTACATGCTTCTGACGAACCTGCGTTGGACGATTCGAGAAATGACTGGCGAAGATCCCGGCTGGAATCTGCCAGTGCTGTGGGTTGACTCATTCCAACTTCAAGAGGAGCACGGATCTTGGAGTACGCAGTTTTTCGCAGACGATTACACTGAGTTGATGCGTACTCAACGTGATGCTTCGATTACGGTTGTGGTGGGAAATCCGCCTTGGCGTTCAAGACAAAGAGATGAAAACGACGCTAACCAAAATCTGCAATACGAACGGTTGGATGAGAGAATTCGAAGCACGTTTGCGGCTGAAACGTCTTCAAGAAATAGGAACAGCCTCTATGACGCTTATATCCGAGCAATTCGCTGGGCAATGGACCGAGTGGGGACTCAAGGAGTCGTCGCGTTCGTAACCAATGCTGGCTGGATTGACGGCAATGCCATGGACGGGATGCGCAAGGAACTCACGGAAGAATGTGCGGCGATTTATGTGGTGAATTTGCGAGGGAATCAAAGGACGCAGGGTGAGCTTTCAAGACGAGAAGGTGGGAAAATATTCGGTTCTGGAAGTCGTGCAGCCGTATGCCTTGTTGTGCTGGTGAAAGACGACTCGCACACTGGTCCGGCAGAGATTTTCTATCATGACATCGGCGATTATCTCAGTCGTGAAGAGAAGCTGGCCAAAGTCCGGGCTTTCGGAAGTGTCGAAAGTGTTCCGTGGACTCAAATCATGCCGAATGACGCGGGAGATTGGATCCATCAACGTTCGGAGGAGTTTTCATCTCTCATGCCGCTTGGAGGAGAACGGACAACGAGTGAACATCAAGTGTTCAGTATTCGTTCTCTAGGTGTGAACACGAATCGTGATGTATGGGTCTATAACTTTTCACGAGAAAAACTTGAACGAAACATGCGGACGATGATTTCAACGTATGAGGCTCAGTTTGGGAAACCAGAAGCGGAACAAAGCAATGATCCGAGAACGATTGGATGGAGTTCGAGTTTACGACGACACGCGGTGAACGGACGAAAAAGCCCATTTGCTCCAGAAAAGATCCGACTAGCATTGTATCGACCGTTTAGCAAGAGGTTCTTGTATTTTGATTCATTGTTTAATCATCGTGTATCTCAGCAACCATACTTTTTTCCTCGACCGGATTCAAAGAACAGAGTAATAATTTTACAGGCACCTGGAGACGAGCGTAATTTTACCTGTTTGATAACAGACGAGCTGTCGGATCTTCATACAGTGGGATCTACGCAATGTTTTCCTCTTTATGTGTACGACATTGTAGAAAATAGGCAACAAGACCAGACTTCGCTCGATTTGGCGACTCCGCAAGAGTACGCAATCACAGATGAAGCACTTACAGTGTTTCAACAGCACTATGAGGACACATCAATTACCAAGGAAGATATTTTCTATTACGTGTATGGCGTTCTTCACGCCCCGGACTATCGTGAGCGCTTTGCTTCGGACTTACGCCGTGAGTTACCGCGAATTCCTTTCGCGCCGGACTTCTGGGCATTTAGCCAAGCTGGTCGCAAGCTTGCAGAACTGCACATTGGATATGAACGAGTCGAACCTTATCCGCTGGAAGAGGTGGTTTCGCTCCATGCTCCTGAGGATCCTTGGGAACGTTACCATGTCAAAAAGATGAGGTTTGCGAGGGAAAGAAGAGACTTGGTCGTCAACGAGTGGATAACGCTTCGTGGAATCCCGGAAGAAGCGTTCCATTATCAGGTGAATGGTCGGTCACCGATTGAATGGGTTGTGGATCAATACCAAATCAAGCGGGATCGAGCAAGCGGGATCGTCAACGATCCGAATGACTGGGCACGCGAGACGGCACAAGATCCACGATACATTGTGGACTTGGCGAAACGAGCAGTGCTCGTGGCGGTGGAGACCATAGAAATCATTCATGAATTGCCACCGGCAGTAGAATAAATCTGCCCTGCACCGCCCCCCACCATTGTGGGAGATACTAATGGACACGCTGGTGTTTGCCGCAAAATCGGGTGACCAAGACGCCTTTGCGACGCTCTACCAGGAGTTCCGGGATCGACTGCGCCGGTGGACCCATGGATATTGGATCCCCGGCGCCAAACGGGACGATGTGTTGCAGCACGCTTGGATTGGGTTTTGGAAGGCGATACAGGCCTATGACGGGCGGATGCCGTTTCGGGCCTTTGCCAAGATGTGTGTGAGGCGAGAACTGATCACCGTGGTGAAGATGGCGCGACGGCAAAAACACTTCTGGCACTTGACGGCGCTGTCGCTCGACGCGGAGTGCCCATGGATCGAGGACGCAGAGCGCACGGTGCTGGACGTGTTCGTCGATCCCGCGGCACCGAGCGTAGAGGATGTGGTGTTCGGGCCGCCTAAGGGCGTGTCCGCGGAAGAACTCGTGGCATGGGCCGAGCGGCACTGGGGGCTGAGATTGACGGAGCTCGAGCGCGAGGTGTGGCGGTTGCGGATCGAGGGGCATTCGTATGCGGAGATCCAGCGGATGTTAGGATGCGGATATAAGACGGTGGACAATGCGGTGCAGCGGCTGAGGAAAAAAGCGCGAAGGGCACTTGCGCGTCAAGAACAAGCAGCGTCGTGATGTGCATGGCACCCGCATATGTCGAAGGCATCTGACGGTAGACGCATATTGCCCCATGTGGTAAGATAATCATGAACATAGCAGGAGGGTTAACCCCTCCTGCGAGGACGATGTGGCTTCCCCGCCTTCGGATTGCGGCCCGGGCGGGGATTGCCGTTTAAGGCCCGCAGGATGTCTGCAAGCGCGTGCCCGATTCGGGCAAGGCTCCAGCCCACCGCTACGAGCACCACAGCAATGTGTTGCCACATCCCTCTCACCCCCTTTCGACAAAGGGGGTGCAAGGAGAGGGTTCCCTCCCGAGACGAGCTTACCACGGCATGACCGACAATTCAATAGATTGGATAGAGTACTACATTGAATCTATAAAAGGAATAATTTAGAATATGATATAGAAAGTTTACTTCGCTGGGGGGTGGAAAGATGGGGTTTCATACGATATTCGTGTACGGAACCTTGCGAAAAGACCAACCGAATCGTCCTGTGGTCGATCCATATTTGGTCAGCGAACTCGGCCTTGGTCAGATACGTGGTGCAATGTACGACTGGGGCGTTTGCCCTGCCGTGACGTTAGAGGAAGACGGCCTCGTCGTGGGCGAGTGGATCAAAGTCACGGAAGAAGGACTTGCGCGGTTGGATCGGCTGGAGCGCTATCCGACGTTGTATGATCGCGTCGTTGTGGAAGACCTTGTGAACGGCATTCGTGGCTCGGTGTACTGCATGGCGAGGCGCAAAGTGGATGGGTACGAACGAGTGGAGAGCGGGGACTGGGTAAAGCGTTTGGAGCAAAAAACGGCGTTAAGCCGATAAAATGGATTCAGCGAGAGGTTCTTTGCTGCACATAGACGCGTGTTCTTTCGTTTGGTACGATGAGCATGAATCGCGCGACTCCGGCCTTCAAAAGATCTCTGCCCTTACGTGTGGCAGTTGAGACATACTTCGCCTTGAATGAGGGACGAGACAGATGGCAAAGATCACTCCAACCAGAGAGGTTGGTGAGCACATGAAAGCCAAAATCATGAGCAAAGAGAACCGTCAACGTCTCATTCGTGAAATCGCGAATCGAGTGTTTTCTCGGAACGACGATGCCATGAGGAGATTGTCCAAAAGTTGACGGTTGTCTATCTTGAATCAGATGACATTCGACTCATACATGAGATAGCGATCAGCCGATATGGTGGAGTGCCTGGAGAACGAGAGCCAGAGCTCGTGGAATATTTGGCGGAAAAACCGTCTTCAGTTGTGTTTGGTCGAGAACTTTTTCCTGGGCTGTTCATGAAAGCAGCGGTCTACTTAGTGTCGATTGCGCAGATTCACTGTTTTATCGATGGGAATAAGCGAACAGCGTGGGGCTGCGCAAGCACCTTTTTGGAGCTGAATGGATACGAGCTGTGGGCTGATGACGATGAGGTCTATCAGTTATGTTTGGATATCGCGAACAAACGGCTCGATACAGAGCAAGTGGCAGCTTGGATAGAATCACATGCACGTCCGTCGCGGTCAAAAGCAAAACCATGATTTTTGTCTTACAACCCCCCTCTAAGTAGAAAAGGGGGGTTTTCTTTATGTGCGAATCCGACATCACCATGCAGGAACTCATCGAGGAGTATCGACTTAACCGGCGCCTACTCTTGGCGCGCTTGCGGGAAATGGATCGTTCGGCGCGTGAGCGGCAGCGAACGCT
>Ga0208683_100561_pt1 | contig 14284 bp, 14 predicted proteins | sample BED_Mat_host_9_1_FD_187141 | JGI IMG/M metagenome (GOLD analysis project Ga0208683, IMG submission 187141) | Extremophilic microbial mat communities from Yellowstone National Park, USA - BED_Mat_host_9_15 (SPAdes) (version 3) | ecosystem: Environmental > Aquatic > Thermal springs > Hot (42-90C) >... | reverse complement strand
TCATTGTACTTCTTCCAATCCCTCTTCTTTTTCTCGGAGGTCAACAGGAGATATGTCTAACGAAAGTGTGAGTAAACATGATAGGGAAAATAAAGATGACAAACACGTCTAGTTATTCAACACAACACAGTTTTGGGAAACATTTAAAAATAGGAAAGTCGTAAAACACAAAAAAAATGAACTTTGAAAACGAAAGAGTAAAATCTGAGATTCTCAAGTCAAGAATCACTGACGCAGATGATGCTGTCCGAAAGTACTTCCCGCACAAGGGGGTTATTGGATTTTCAGGATCTGGCGGGTGCGGTATCCCGAAAGAGATTCCAAGCGCTCTTGGCAGATACGCAAAGGAGACTGGCGAAGACTTTGTCTATACTCTCGTGCTTAGCGGAACCACTACAGGGAAGTTCGAGGAAAGCATGGCTCCTGTCAAGATCAAGCGCAGGTATCCAAGTGTTTCTGGACGAAGAGCGAGAGCAGCAGCAGACAGTGGCGAGATCCATGTTGTTGATATGTGGATAAGTGAATATTCTGAAGCAGTTCGAGACGGCCTGAGCTTTCGTGTTCCTCCTGAGTCAGATGGCTATCTGGATATGTGCGTGATTGAAGCTACAGGAATAACGGAAGATGGTCATATAATTCTTTCAGAGTATGTAGGTCAAGCACCCGCTTATGTGCAAGTTTGTAGAAAGCTGATTATAGAGGTGAATCAAGCGAAGCCTTACCTTTATGGTTTGCACGACATCTACTATCCGGACAGGGAGAGGCCCATCCCCATCACCGAAGTTAATTCAAGGGTCGGGACATATGGCATTCCATGTCAAGAGTCGAAAATAAAGGCTATTGTTTATACAAATGATACCGATGATACGAGCGGTAACTATCAACCTCCATCGGAAACCGATAGGAAGATTGCTTCGAATATAGCCTCTTTTCTAAAAGAGGAGCTGAAGAGAAATCCATTGCTGAGGGATAACAAGATCGTCATGCAAAACGGTGCCGGGGCAATTACAAATGAGCTTTCGAATTATATCGAAGATGCCGTAGATATTTCAAGGCTCAGCACTTGGTCAGAGGTTGCATCTGCCAAGTGGATAAGCTTACTTGGTGATAAGCTAAATGCGATCTCTTGTGGAGCGATCCAAGCTCTTCCCGGTGAGGAAAAATACAAACGCGATATCTTTGAACGATTCGATGAGCTGAGAAGGAAAAACAAGCTTGTGCTACGCCCGATGGAAGTCACCAATAACCTTGACTTGCTGCATCGACTTAAAGTAATTGCAATGCAACACGCTATCGAAATGGATATTTATGGAAACGCCAATATATCTCACATTGGTGGAAGTCTGTATGCAGGAGTTGGAGGTTCTGGCGACTTTTGCAAGGCAGGGTTGATCACCATATTGTCAATGCCATCTACGGCAAGCGGGAAATATTCTAGAATTGTACCTATCGCCTCTCATGTAGACATTCCGGAACATGACATCGATATTGTCGTGACAGAACATGGCTGGGCAGATCTCAGGGGACTGTCGCCACGTGAAAGAGCGTCTGTTATTATCGAAAAATGCGCCGACCCAAAATTTGCTGGACAGTTACAAGAGTATTACGAAACTGCAAAGATGCGATCTGGAGGACATGAACCGGTTGATCTTAGAGCAGCCTTAAAATTCTTTGAGCAAGGAAAATATCCAATTCTTGGGGGATCCGCACAATGATTGATATTTGCTTGTACCTGTCTTAAGGATTGGGTTAGAGTCACAACCCTTGGCTTTAGGTAAATGCCGGGCGCTTTATTCCGTTATCCGATCGGCAACTATTCTTTTGGACATAAGTGAACTTATTTCTTCGTCGCTTAGCCTCAGTAAATCCTTGAGTATAACCCGTGTATGCTCACCGCCAAGTGGCGGAGGAAGGCGTAAGCTCCAGATTGGATCTGAAGACTTCGCCGGATTTACAAGTATTCTAAACTTCCCATATGGGTTTCTGTCTATTTCCTGCACCATCTGACGATGAATGACTTGAGGATCGGCGAGTGTTTCGTCAAGTGTATAGACAGGACCACATGGCACTCCTGCATCAAGAAACAACTTAACCCATTCATCTCTCGTTTTTTGTAGAAAAACTGGTTCTAGGATATCAAGTAGCTCCTGCTTATGTAAGTTCCGTGTTCGCAAGGTAGAAAACCTTTGATCGGTCAATAGCTCGGGTTTGTTAATTACATGACAGAATGCCTGCCAATGTTTGTCGTTGTGTGCGGAGACCATCACATATTTTCCGTCCTTCGTAAGGAATCCTCCGTTCGGCGGAGCTGCCGCGGCGTGAGCCAGTCCGCTCCTAACCGGCAAAGTACCCGATGCCAAATAGCGACCCGCGTAGTAAGTCATAGTTTGCACGGCCACATCGAGGAGTGAAATATCTAACCACGTGCCTCTTCCGGTCTTGTTTCGCAGGAACAATGCCGAAAGAATCGCAATTGTGGCGAAGAACCCACCAAATAAGTCGTACACGCCGAGAGCAACTTTGACTGGTGGTCTATCTTTTTCACCTGTCATGCTAATCAAGCCGGACATCGCTTGTATTATCGGATCGTAAGCAGGTCTAGCAGCATAAGGTCCTGTTTGACCAAATCCTGAAATGGAGCAGTATACAATCCGGGGATTGATAGACGATATCTTTTCGTATCCGAAACCAAGTCTTTCCATCGCGCCAGGTCGATAGTTCTCAACGAATACATCCGAAATCTCCACAAGCTTGTAAACCAGATCCTTGCCTGCTTGCTCCTTTAGATCTATGATGATGCTCCTCTTATTTCTGTTGACGCCTACAAAATCTCCACTAAGGCCGCTCTTGCCCGGTGACCAGTAACGCAGCTCATCACCTCGCGGAGATTCTACCTTAATGACGTCGGCTCCAAAATCTCCAAGTAGGGTTGTACATATAGGTCCGCTTACGACCTGCGTCATGTCGATAACTCTTATGTTGTCAAGAGGAAGTACCAATTCGATTAATGAGACAGCTGAGGTAAACATAAGTTTTGTGCTAGTGTGTTGCAAAGCGAAAATCTGCCTTTAGTAACCTTTCGTTCCTGTTCGTCCACGGACATCGCACCGCCTCTTCTCTCTTCTTATTCCGGCAATTGGTACATCTCAAATGAAAGAAATCCAATTCAAAAAATGAGCGTTTCCGCCGGTTTTAGTATCAATTCCAGATGCCGAACGCTCATTACCTATCAATGAATATGAATCGCTAATGCACCGCGCTCTTACTTGATAATTTCTCTGATATACTTTGTCGGGCCTTGTTTATTGCCATTCGTGGCGCGTATTCTTTTTTCCATACCATGATGGTTCTTTTTAATTCTAGGACAACTGTTCCGTCCTCCTTGTAACCTATGGATTTTATTCTCACAATTCCCATTTCAGGTCTCGACTTTGATTCTCTCTTCTCCAGAACTTCACTTTGGGCGTAAATTGTATCTCCCTCAAAAACAGGATTAGGAAGTTTCACTTCATCCCATCCCAAGTTGATAGCATTCTGGCTGACATCCATCACACTCATTCCCGTGACTACAGCAAGAGTAAACGCGCTATTTACCAAAGGTTTGGACCATCCTGTCTTTGAAGCATAATCTCTGTTAAAGTGAATTTCATTAACGGCGTTGGTCAATAGGCTGAACCATATATTGTCAGTCTCCGTGATAGTTCTTCCATAAGGATGGATATACAGATCTCCAACTTCAAAGTCTTCAAAGAAACGGCCTGCCCACCCACTGATAATTCTTACCATCTAAACCTTCCAATCTGGACTATATATCTACTTATACTTTATCGATGGAGAACGCCAAAACTCCCGTACTATAAGTACGAATTGATAAGGATGAACTTATGAGCTACACGAACTTTCAAGGATTCTATTGGTATGATCCAGAAACCGAACTCTCTCTTCAACATTGCTACCATACAAGAAAAGTGACATTCATGTAAAGGCTTGTGTAAACTGGTGCCTCCGAGCCTAGCGTTTTCTGAAGATGATTATTTTTCGTACTATCGAATTAAGCTTTCTTTTCTTCACATACTAATTCACTCATTCGATCGCATGATGAGATCATTTAGTTAGCAGTGCAAGGGATACTGTCCGGTCAATTGCTCGGTCACTATGACCATGTTTGTTTATAGGTTTTCCAGCCGTATCATATGGAAAGACCATTTACATTAAGTCTATTTCTGTTTCAACACGGTGAACTAGTGGCGATTACAGGCATCGGTCAATTTAAGGCTATCATCGATGTAACTCTTCTATTTGCCGTTTTCGTTCAAGTACGTCTTTTGCTACTTTATAATTGACGGCGTCTACAAGCTGGCCTTCCAAACGTATCGCACCGATATTTGATCGTATTGCATTTTCGTATGCTTGAACGACTTTTTGCGACCAAGACACTTCTTCTGTACTCGGGGAGAACACGGCATTGGCTATCTCAACTTGCGTAGGGTGTATGACGAACTTTCCATCATACCCTAAAGCCTTGGCAGTAATCGCATCCGACCTGAAAGCATCTAGATCGTTTAACTTGAAGAAGACTTTGTCTAATGCGTCTATCCCATAAGCCTTTGCGACTATAGCTACTTGTGTTCTAGCATGTCTATTGGTTGAATATTCTTCGATGGAGCCTTTTACAGAGAAAGCAAAGTCGCCGGCACCATAATTCAAGGCCTCAACTCCATCTTCTCGCGCAATATCTTCAGCCTGTAGGAGTCCAATCGCAGTCTCAATTATTGCTATCAGCGCTTTGTTTGTTGCCCTATGGACGGCACCGACTCCGCTCTGAGCTTTCGGTACGACAACTGTCCTTATCTTCTCTTCTCTCGATACCCAAACAACGTCATTATAACCTTCCAAGCTATCTAGAGGGTTTATCCTGACGCAGAGCTCCCTTTTGCCCCAGTTCAACCTGTTGAGAAAATCTGTTAGCATCCGCCTAGCGGAGGATTTCTCTTGAGGAGGAACAGCATCCTCGAGATCAAATACCACTGAGTCACACATTATCTCGGTGGATTTCTTTACCATCTTTTCATTGTTGGCAGGGACAAACAAAGGTGCGCGCCTAAGCATAGGAAAATCCTTTTTGATTTATCATTATTTATAGTTTGAACAAACACATCACTAATAATTTCTGTATTTTCTCGCAGGAGAAATCCCTTGCCGTTTCCTATGCTCCAAAACCTTCTTGGCGTTGTACGAGGTCGGCAAAGACGGAAAATCCCGAATTTGAGGTGTTACCAATCTTGCTTATGGTAGAGATCGTTAGATGAAGTATGCAATTGCATACTTTTGGAGCAATCATACTTTTAGAGAAACTAGAAAAATAACGACAAAAAAATGCGTTTTGTGACAAAGTATGCAACTGCATACCCCTAACCAGTAATCTAATGTTATTCTTTCTTCAGTCTTGGAGATTCATCGATTTGCCGAAGGATTGTCTAATTAGATTGCTAACCTGAGCGCTTTGGCCACAATGCCTTGATGCTTTCAGGGATAGGCAGACCTAGCTCTAATGATCTTCCATCAACAACCATTTTCAAGCTGGGATCTCTACTTGGTAGCATAACCGTTGCAACCCCCAGAGCAGTGACTTCACCCCTCTGATTCTTACACCAGATATCAATATCTACCAAAGCATAATCATCCTTGATATACTTTCGAGTTACTTTGCCTTCGCACCATGTTGTATCTCCAAGCAGGTTGAACTTTCTTGCTTCCATCCTGAGCCTCTTTAGGAATCCATCGTCGCCCATCCAGTTTGTCACCATTGTGGTTAGCCAGGCAATACGTTGTGGTAGATAGTCGTAACCTGCCGGCACACCAACATTCTTTGCAACCTCAGATCTCATATGGGCTATTCCAGTGTATTCGATTCCTCCACCAGCCTGACGATTTCGGAAATAGTGTTGCGGATGACGAGATGCTTGTGAATACAATACCCCGTGTGCATGAGATCTATGCCCGCATCCTACAAGAAAACCAGTGATGTCCTGTAGCGAAAGTGGACCTCTGACAATAGACGGCAACTGCTCACCCTCCCTTACATCTTCCCAATACCTCGTTTCAGCTCCTCGGATATGATTTGGTTCTTCTGCTTCCAACTTCAAAATCTGGTCTATCTCGGCATCGCTATAAGTTGCCTCTTTCACTTGCGAATACTTGCCTACCTCTCTAGCGGTCTGACGCTCGTGCCGGGTGCATATTCCTATCGTGCGCGCAACCGGTTCGTCGCGCTGGTTTGTAAATAGATGTTCCGTGTATTGAATAACTAGCCGCTTCGAAAAACTGCTTTGCTTTTCCTCAGCACCCAAAACTCTAACATATGCATTGAGACGATCTCCAGGGCGAACGACCCTATAAAATTCCCAGTCATTTGCTACACCAAATCCGTGTACACCAGGCAGACCCCATCTGGTTCTCCCAGGCCAATCCACTGAGATTGGAAAGATTGGGTGCGCTATCATTGAGCTGAATCTTGTCCACCTGCCATAGCCTGGATCACGAAAGAGTGGATTGAAGTCTCCTACGCCATTTGAAAAGTTCGTGATTGTATCGATTGTCGCATCGCGCTGGAAACCACCATACTCAAGACGCAGCTTGATACCGATCATTTCACGGAGTTTCGCGACACCTTCATCAGTAATCTTACCTTCTGGTAGTTTTTCTTCTATCTTCTCTTCAGGTGGAATTTGCATATACAATTTTTCTTCTTGAGAGGTTTTTAAGACTATCGAAAGGCGTATTGTGTTGCATGTTTTAAGTATGAAGTCTAAGGTTTTTGGTTCAAGTCTTCTTGCATCTATGTGTTGAACTCCGCTGTATGGCTTCGGAGGGAGGGATTGGCATAGTTACAATGAGACCCGCGTTAGAAGGGGTGAGCTCAAGAAGGAGAACGAGGGGAAGGTCGGGGAACCCTACCAACCACTATCCCGAGTCGTATATGAGGCTCCTCGCCTTCGTCAGGCTCCTCTTCCACCAGCCCTACAGACATACGGAGGGGTTCGTGCACTTCCTCTCCAGGTTCGTGGAGGGACTGCAAGTCTCGGACTACTTTACCATAGTAAGGAGGGTGAACAGGCTCCACGTCGACCTTGATGAGTCGCTAATCAAATCGAACAGACCTGACCCTATGACCTAATGAATAAGTATGTTAGTAGGAGATGTATGAGCCATAATTCTATAATATACATAGGTATAGATGTTCACGAAAGAGAATCGCAGGTTGCTGTTCTTGAGAAGAGTGGAAAGCTTCTCCTTGAGGATAGAGTACCAACAGGAGAACTGGAGGAGTTCATCTCATCAATCGAAGGAAAGAAGCATATAGCTATAGAGTCTGTTGGCTTCATACATCCGATATATGAGAGGCTATCATCTATCGATAGATGCAAGGTATATGTAGCTAATTCGAACAAGCTAAATCTTATATCCCAATCCTCTACGAAGAATGATAGAAATGATGCAAGGATTTTAGGTGACCTGCTGAGGATGAATTATCTACCATTGGCACATATAAGGGATAAGGAGACAAGGGAAAAACTTTACGTCGTCAATGACAGGGTTGCATATGGACTAAGAAGGGGAGAGCTCAGGACAACTATAAGGTGGCTCCTGAAGAGAAGAGGGATAGACATTGAAGGAAGACCATTCAGTGACGAATGGAAGGATAAGGTGAAGGAGCTTCATATTAGAGAAATAGACCTCAGGCTAAAGGAGCTAGAGTTTGTAGAATCAACCATAGAGGAGCTTGATAGACAGATAAAGAGCATAGTGGCTGATGATCATAGGGCCAGGCTCCTCGATACAATTCCAGGTGTAGCTCCCTATACCGCATTGTTCCTTGCATGTATTCTTGACGATATAGATAGGTTCCCTGATTCGAAGCATGCATGTGCATACCTAGGGCTAGTGCCATGGCTCGATGATAGTGCTGATACAGAGCATTTAGGGCATATAACCAAGAAGGGTAACAAATGGCTTAGAAGGAACCTTGTGGAGTGCGCAAGGATTGCTGTGAGGAAGGACCCTCATATAAGGGAGTTCTACGAGAGGGTCAAGCATAGGAGAGGAGAGAAAAAGGCGATAATAGCTGTTGCAAGAAAACTAGTTTCATATGCATACTGGATGCTCAAGAGGAATATAACCTACGAGGAGCTCCATCCTTGGCTGCTCGCATGAGGAAATCCTCGAGTCCTGAATAGGAAGAAGGCGCCTCGTAGGGGCGAATAATGGATGATGGGGATATCCCCGAATAGTTGGGTGCCAGCCTCTTGAGGGGGGTGTCATAAAGGAAAGAGCGTCTGAGCAAAAAAGATAAGATTAAATCAGGTCATAGTTGTCAGCATAGCTGTAGATGCATCTGGAGTGAAGGTCCACAACGGAGGGGACTGGGTAAGGCAAGTCTGGAAGGTGAAGAAGGGATACCTCAAAATACACTTCGCTGTCAACATAAAGACAGGGCAGGTAGTCTCTATGGATGTCTCATCTGAGAAGGTTGGAGATGGGAAGAGGCTGGTGAACAGAGCTAAGGAGAACAAGGTCAGGGTGAAAAGAATTCTTGGTGATGGTTCTTACGACTCGAAGGCTAACTTCAACTTCCTTACTCAAGAAGGTATCAAGCCAGTGATAAAGGTCAGAAAGGGTTCCCTTGCTCAGGAGCAGAGGCTCTCAAGCTAGGAAGCTAGCTGTTATAGAGCAGAAGATATTCAAGCCGAAGGCATGGTCTAGGATTCACAGGTTCGGGTACAGGTGAAGAGTAGAAGGAGCCTTTTCAGTCATAAAGAGGGTCTTCGGAGAATATGTTACTGCAAGGAAGTTCGTCAACATGGCCAGAGAGATGGCTATGAAGGCATCGATCTACAACGGATTCATCAAGGCGATGGTATAGTGCCGAGAGGTGTCCAGCCATGACCATGCCGGTCATGGATTCATGCAACAGAGCACGCATTTTGTTTTTTCCGGAAATAATTTCGCATCTATTCCTCACTCCATATCAATGAAGGGTCCATAAGCATCTCTCTTCTTGGCATCTTATCATAATATGCCCTTATTGGTGTTCTTAGCTCAATAGCACCATGGGGCCTTATGCAATTGTACCATTGCATGAATTCATCTATAGAGGAAAAGTATCTTATCTTACTTTCAAATATATCAAAAAATTTCTCTATCTTACCATTCGTTTGAGGATGATTAACTCTTCCTGTAATCATCCTTATCTTATTCTTCAACAAGTATATTTCAAACTCTGTCAATCCCTTATCTCTCTGCTCTGCCTCTACAGCATAAAACTGAGATCCATGGTCTGATATTATTGAAGCTGGCTTACCATACTTTGCTATTGCATAGTCAAGCACATCTACAGATGCCTTTGATGTTGGCTTTTCATAAACACCATAGCCTGATATATACCTGGATGCATCATCCTCATAGCATATTAACCATTCATCTTTCCATCTATCATCTTTTATGCAGTGCCAGTCTACATGCCATAATGAATTTGAATACTCTCTTTCATACCTTATCCATTTCCTTCTTATCCACTTCTTTTTAGAATCAGAAGCCAAACCATTCATCTTCAGTATTCTATGCACTCTATTATGGTTGATATAAATGCCATTATCAATAGCTATCATCTTTGCAAGATAAGCTGCATTGACCATATACTTTGCGAAAGATGATAATACAATGCTCTTTTCCTCTTCACTTATCTCAATCCTCTTTCTTCCTGCCTTCTTTATCGATGGAATATTATCAGTATCCATATATTCTTTGTATATTTGCTGAACCCTTCTGCATGATACATGCAATGAATCAGCTATATCCCTTGAGCTCTTACCCTTCTTCTTCTGCATTATGATATACCTGATTTTGTTGCTGTCAAGCTTCACCCTGTAGTGTTTGATTATGCTTCTCCAAAAATCGCTTAGTCCATTTCTGTGCACTATAGTGCGAAATAATTTCTGGAAAAGATAACAGAGCACGCATTTGGAAATCCTTTTAAGTTCGAACAACATCACCTATAATGAGTTAAGATATCAACACATGAACTTGAGCTGGTTAGGAAAAGTGTCAGGCAAGTAGTGGACAAATACGACTCAAAATATTGGACTGAAAAGGACGAGAGGAGGGAATACCCAATTGAATTCGTTCAGGAACTTGAATCTCTGGGCTTCATGGGTGTAAATATACCTGAAAAATATGGCGGGGTAGGGCCATCCATAAGGGGAGCAGACGCTGTTCTAAGGGAAATAGCTTATTCACCAGGGGGGTCAACAGCTTCAAATACAGTGCACGCAGTCTATTTTAACAACGTAATACTATCTAAATACGGTACAGAGGAAGCCAAGGAAAAGTATTTACCTGAAGTGGCCAAGGGTAAGCTAAGGTTTCAGGTTTTCGCGGTGACCGAATCCCATTCAGGTTTTAATACTCCTAAAATAAAGACGTTTGCAAGAAAGGAAGGGGATTTCTACATATTAACAGGTCAAAAAGTCTTCATTTCTAGGGTTAAATATTCAGATTTGGGGATATTTATAGCGAGAACAACTCCCTACGAGAAGGTTGAGAGGAAGACTCAAGGGATTTCACTATTTTTAGTAGATATAAGGAAGAACAGGAACAGGATTGAGTTATCGGAAATACCAAATAACGCCAGGAGGAGCATAGACACAAATGTTGTTCATTTAAACGAGGTAGAGGTACCTGCTGAGAACTTAATAGGTGAAAAGGATAAGGGATTTTACATACTAATGGAGGAAGCCAATGCTGAGAGAGTGCTAATAGCTGGTCAATTAATAAATGCAGGTAAATGGGCTCTTAACAGAGCTGCGGAATATGCAAGACAGAGAGTGGTTTTCGAGGATCCTATTGCTAAATATCAAGCAATTCAATTCCCCATGGCTGATGCCTACATTAGGTTAGAAGCTGCTAATTTATTAGCTCAAAAGGCAATGGACTTGATAGAGAGCAATGCTCCTAGGGAGGAAGTAGGGCTGTACTTAAACATAGCCAAATATATGGCTGCTGAAGCACATAAACTAGCTACTGAAGCATCTATAAGGGCTATGGGAGGTTATGGTTTATCGATTTCCATGGACATAGAGAGGTTCTGGAGACAGAATGAGCTACAAATGCTAGCACCAGTCTCTCAAAACATGGTCTTGAATTTCGTTAGCACTCATGCATTGAAATTACCAAGGTCTTATTAGGTGGATTAAATGTCTGTGAGTTGGGGACCTGAAGGGCCTTATTGCGAGGACTTCGAAGTTGGGATGAAATACTTCTCATACCCCTCTAGAACAGTTAAATACGAGGACAACCTATTGTGGTTGAGCTTCTCAGGGGATTACACTCCCCTCTACTTTGACGAGGAGTTGGCCAAGAAGACGGAATACAAAGGCGTAATAATTCATCCTTTATTAGTTCTTCAATTGGTTGTAAGCATAGCCGTAAAGGACTCGAGCATGAATACAGTAGCTTTTCTGGGCCAGGAATATGCAAGGCTCTTTAGACCTGTATATCCTGGCGACACCATTTATGTTGAGACTGAGGTAGTTTCAAAGAGGGAGTCAAGGTCAAGGCCTTATGCGTGTATAATTACTTGGATGCACAGAGGCTATAACCAGAGGAAAGAGCTAGTTGCAGAGGTCAAGAGGAGTAACTTAATATACAAGAAGGAGTACTCACCTTGGAGGAAATATTTAGAGAAAGTAGGTAAGGTGTGAATATGGTTTACGGTTACACTGGAAAATTCTTTGAGGACTTTAAAGTAGGGGAAAGGACTGTTCACAGATATGGAAGAACCGTTACATATCAAGACAACCTATACTTCACTCATTCCCTATTGAACTCAGCTAGACTACACTTCGATAGGGAATACATGGATTTAACGGAGTTCAAGCAACCTTTGTTAGTGGCAACCATGACGCTTGCAATAGCTTACGGAATAACTTCCTTTGAGTACCCCAATATTGCTGGAGAGTTAGAAATAGCAGATCTCAGCTTCCATTCACCCGTTTTCGATGGGGATACCCTCCATGTCGAAACCGAAGTACTGGAGGTAAAAGATCTAAATAGAGAGGATTACGGCGAGGTTAACGTAAAGTACAGGGTCTATAAGCAGAACTTCAAGACATTAGTATGTGAGTTCAGGAGGAGGTTTTACGTTTATAAGAGGAATTACTGGTTTTCAATGATGAAGGGAGACAAAAAATGAAGTACTTCAGTTCCCTCCTCTTTTCCCCTGGGAGTGACCTAAGGAAAGTTCAAAAGGCTTTTGAGCTAAATGCCAATTCTATAGTATTAGACTTGGAGGACTCAGTAGCTCCGAATCAAAAAGAGAACGCGAGGGAAATCGTGACTAGTTCACTTAAGAACTTTAACAGGGGTAAGAAGAAGGTTGGGATTAGGATCAACGCAATTGATACCAAATATTGGGTTTTAGACATCGAACAGACAATAAGGGAAAAACCAGACTTCTACATGGTGCCTAAGGTTAATAACAGCAATGATGTATATGTGGTGGAAAAGGTTATTGAGTCATTTGAGCAACTCTACGGTTTAGAAGATAAAGTAGACTTGATAGTAACTGTTGAGAACTCAATTGGGCTTTCAAACATTTATGAAATAGTGAAGGCTAGCAAAAGAATAAAGGCAATATCTTTTGGTAGGGCAGATTTCTCTGCAGACATTGGTTGTGAGCCAGAATATCAAATATTATTTTATCCCAGGCTTTTAACTTCCATAGCTGCTGCTTCGGTAAGCGTTTCCGCTATAGACACTGTTTACCTAAACTTCAGGGATCTAGAGGGTTTAGAGAAAGAGGCTAGGGAAGCGAAGGCAATGGGATATTTAGGCAAGGCAGCGATTCATCCAAATCAAGTAGAGGTAATAAACAAAGTGTTTACTCCTTCTGAAAAGGAGATTGAATGGGCCAGAAAGGTTTCCATGATTCACGAAGAGGCAATTAATAGGGGATTAGGAGTTATAACATTTGAAAACCAAATGATTGATGAGGCTGTAGTTAAGAAGGCCAGGAGAATACTGAGTTTCAGTCAGTGAATATTCAGTATCTCGTGAAGGCTTTCTCTATGTTAATTGGGTAATGCCCCCTTTGCTTAATAATTGAGTTGTAGTAATCCCAGAGCCAATCCTTGTGTTTAGGGTTGGAACACTTCTCTATTATTTCCCTAGCTCTCTCTGTTGGGGAGAGCAACCTCAGGTCGGTCCATCCCTGTTCAGTAACTACCACATCTACATCCTGTCCAGGTAAACTCACATGTGTTGTAAGGGGAACAATCCTAGATATTCCAGAACTAGTTATTGAGGGTAACGCTATTATTGTCAAATACGAGGGCCTTGTATGGTCGCCTGATCCTCCAACTCCTCCATATAAGTTATCTCCTATGTGAGTTATGTTCGCATTCCCATATAAATCCACTTCTATTGCCTGTTGAATAACAACGTGATTAAACCTCAAAATAATTTGTGGGTTATTCATCACCTCGTAAGGCCTTATTACTATCCTCTTTTTAAATTCCTCTAACTCATTGAGCAGAATATCCCTGAACTTCCTCTCTCTTGGTAAAGTGTAGAGGACTGCACTGCTTATTCCTTCGACATTCTCAGATAGCGTAGGTAACCAACTCGTTGGAGCGACTTCCCCCCAAATACCTATTTTTACCTCTAGATCCCTTATTTTCCTCGACATAAGACTAGCTATTGGACCTGCCCCTGGTTGTAATGTAAATTTACCACCTCTCAGGTTCTCGTCTTCCCTTATTTCCTTAGATAGGAAATCTATTATCTTTTCTGCTACCTTTAAATCTATTTCCTCCCCCTTACTATAATGTATTTTCTCGCTGTCATCATATTCACTTAAAACTATGGCTTTTATTTTCCGCATAGGTATTCTTAATCCTTTCTCCCCTATTCTGATGGTGTCCGGATAAGACTTCATCCGTGTCACCTCCACTCAGTGTACCAGTGCATGAATAGTTCTAGGAAGTCGAGAAGAGGTGTGAAGGGTGTTTTCTCCGGGTTTATGTTGTTGTAGAAAACCCTTGTTCTATCCTTGAGGTACCCGAAGAATCGCTCAACAGAGCTACGCAACCCAAACGTCTGGTGAACGTGGTTTCTAAAACCAGCTCTGCTCACAGCATCACGGTACCATGGTCCCCGGTCTGTGAGGATCACAGGGTCACCCAGGCATCTTTTTCTCAACCTACGAAGAAACCTGAGGGCGTTCTGT
>Ga0208683_100557_pt1 | contig 14335 bp, 8 predicted proteins | sample BED_Mat_host_9_1_FD_187141 | JGI IMG/M metagenome (GOLD analysis project Ga0208683, IMG submission 187141) | Extremophilic microbial mat communities from Yellowstone National Park, USA - BED_Mat_host_9_15 (SPAdes) (version 3) | ecosystem: Environmental > Aquatic > Thermal springs > Hot (42-90C) >... | reverse complement strand
CTGGAGAAACTAGCGTCTCAGAGGAAACTGCCCAACGATATCGATCAGCTACAAGAGATAGCCGGCAAGATAAAGTCGTTCTACGAGGCTCTGGACAGGGAAGTGAAAGGTATAGAAAATCAACTGAGTAATAAACCGCAACTCAACGAGTTGTTTGACGGCGTAAATCTCTCGAGCGTCGTTAATAAGATTGCCGATAAGATCGTGAAAGAACGAATACTGAAAAACCCCGATGCCGTACTGAAAGGTGAAGTACCGGAAATCACCTTATCGGACGTCATAGACCACTTAAGCACGTCAAGTAAGGCTAAGGTCGTCTTAAACTACCTGAAGACGGATCCCAAGGTATACAATGAGGTAATGGAGAAGCTGAAAAACTTCTCTCCAGAAGCCAGGGATTACATTCTGGCACAGGCGTTCGACCAGATTGCCATAGCGATCAAGAACAATTTGCCGATAACTCCCAAAGGGCTGGAGAATGTAGTTCAAGATATAGATAATGCTATAGAAACTATCAAAAATAAAGGCCCTCAAGGGTCGCAAGCACCCGTCTCAGCGAGCTCCACGAGCACACCCTCGGGCGGTACTACTCCAGCGAGTTCTACGGAGGGAACCGCTTCAAATGTCAGTTCGAACGGCACCGCTACAGTCCTGCAGTCCTCGGCACAGCAATCTGTACAACAAGGAGCCGAAACACACTTCCAGCTGTTCTCAACGTTCAATAACGCAATACAATCGATGTTCCCGGACTTCGACAAACTGCCGTCTGGTGTGAAAGTATTATTCTGGAACATCGTCGAGAGGCTGTTCCAAGAAAAGGGAGAAGTATCGCCGGGAGACCTGCAGAATGCGCTAAAGGACGCAATAGAGAAATATCAAACACAGCTACAAGCGATATTCGACAGTCTGAAGAAGATGGCCGACAACGTGAAAGTCGAGACGACGTCCAGCAGTGAAGAGGAAACAGTACTGAACAGCCTAGATAAGAGTATAGGCGAGCTGGAGAAGAAAGTAGGGTTCGACCTGCAGAGGCTCTCTTACCTCCTGTCCATCGCGAGCTTCGTGGCGGACAGGTACAACGTCGCCACGGCACTCGAGTTCCTAAACCAGCTGAACTCGCTCACCCCGCAACAGTTGCAGAACGCGGTCATCCTTACCCAGCCTCAGATAGAAACGATAACTAACATCACTCCGCTCCTCAAGGAGCTGGTCGTGAAGCTGAACCAGGGAGTGAAGACGAAGGACGTGCTGGACATCGCGACTCAGATCAGGGAAGCCCTTGAGAAGATGGGGATCAACCTCGACGTTGAGCAGTTGATTAGGGTGATCAACGCGTTACAGACACTGTCTCAACAACTCAAGCTGAAGATCAGCGATATAGCGACCCTGATAGCCGTGAACGACCTCAACGGCCTGCTGGCCATCCCCGTTCCTGTCATATCCAACATCAATTCACTGATCGCGTCGACCCAGCTTGAGAACAGCACGATAACCGGGAACTCTCTTTCGGTCGGCACGGAGGAAATACCTGAAACGACGCTGGCGGTCGGCGATATCCCGTTACAAGGGACGACGTTAGAACAGCTACAGCAACTGTTGCAACCGCCACCGGCTACGCCACCCAACGCCACGGTCGAAGGAAACCAAGGCGGAGGAGGGATCAATTTACCGCCATCGTATTCAACCCCGCAGTTCGCGTCTTATCAATCGAAGCAACAGTACCTGATAATTTAAGGGACGGTTCGAATTAGCGTAATTCTTTTCCCCTCAATTCGAACCTCGGCTTACTATATACCTCTCGAACCTTTCCGTTATTTTCTTCCCGTTCTCTTGGTTTTAGCGGTACGAAATTAAAACCAGAGCAGTTAACTCAAACAGCTGTGAAGAGTTTTTTGCCAGATCGCATATCTTAAGATCGATATGAACAGGAAAGTACTGGTCGGTCTCATAATCCTATCATTTCTATTGGTTGAATTAGTACCGACAATCACCGCTGATTCGCAGACACCGCCTTCGGCTTCGGCATACGTTACAACCATTAGCGTGTCTTCGAACCCGTTCGTCCTGAATACGGCGACGTTGCCGGCGATAAACCAGCTGGGCTCGAACATACGTTTCTTCCAGTACCCCAACCTGACGGGTCAGCTGTACGCCTACGAACAGCAACTACCGCAAACGATAGCCACTGTGAATAGTGTAGAGTCTACAGCCTGGAAGGTGTTACCTTACTGGCAGAACGGCGAACTAGTAGTGAATAACACTGGGGCAAGTAATACTGGTGTTCAGTCCGTATCCGTCACGGTGACCAACTCACAACCCATCCCTACTCCAGCACCTTTCGACCAGTTCTTAAACATAACGGAGTCGCAAATAGCCACAGCTTTAGGTTCCACCACCGCATCTCAGCTATGGCAACAGGCGAGGTCAGACCATTTCCTCAATTTATTATTTCAGCAAAACGGACAGACGCTTTACGCTTGGATACAGAATTACACTTCCTCGTGGGTGGCGGTGTGGGTGAAGCTACCTAACGGCATACCTGCGTCGTCTTCAGTGACAATAAACATCATCTTCACGAACTCCATCCAGTACCCCTACACTGGGATCTATTCAGCCGTCTATTCGGGTTACGACAACGGTGCAAACGTATTCATTCAGTACGGTTACTTCGGGAACCAGATACCTAGCGGGTGGAATGTAGGCTCATATTACGGTGGCTATACACCGACTGTTACAACAAGTGGGTTAGAGATGGCAAATGGTAATTCATATATCGGGACTTACGCTTGGGCATCGTTACCGAATACCAACGATTATGCAGTAATTGTTTCGTGGTGGTACAGTGGTTCAGGTGACGATATTCTGCAGGAATTGTACGGAAACGTATCAAAATTGATAGTAACAACTAGTTCTAGTTTAGGAAGTACACTTGGTGGTGCAACGCCATATGCATGGGGAGGTACTGGAGCACAGAACGAATTCCGTGTATCAACGACATACATTAAAAACTCGTCGTCAACGTATGCGACAACTAGCTTTGATGGCACAGGTACTTATTATGTTACAACGTATTTCGCAGTCCAAGGGAATACACAATATTATGGATACAGTAATCATGGTTCGCCCTTCCAAATAACATTACCATCTAGTTTTTCGTCCTTTCAATTGAGAACGGCCAGAACCGTGCCAACAGTGTTCATAGGTGCAGGTACCTCAGGTAATACTGCGAATATATATCTAGACGTAGTGATCGTAATACCGACACCGCCCAATAACGTAATGCCGTCAATAACAAGTATTTCAAAAAGCCTAGTAAGTGCTGGAGGCCAATATATTGCCTGGAGGTATTCGCCAGTAAGCAACACTATCAACGTCACCATCCACGTTACGTCGTTCCCATCATCAAAGAGTAACGCTAGTATTACCATTTACTCACCTAACATAGGAAATCAGAAAAACGACGGTAATACCAGTTTTTACGCGTTATTTGTTGACTTCTACGGAGGTTCAATATACTTCCACTCCCCAACATCTAGTAATTGGGTACAGCTCTACTCCTCTTTACCCCAACCTTCTACAGCCTACCCGTTCACCTTCACCGTCATCCTGACGGAGAACAGTGCCGGTAACGTCACCGTGTCTACCGTATACGTTAACGGTACGGCTTACTCTGTCAATGTAAACACTCCGTTCCCCTGGAGCCAGATAGGTTATGTAGGAATAAGGAGTGATGCCAACAACTTATTCTACGTCTCATATTTCGGCGTCTCTCCAGCACCCTACGGCGGTGCAGAACAGTTCGTGAACAACGCGGAGTCAGCGCCCTGGAAGGTGTTACCTTACTGGCAGAACGGCGAACTAGTAATAAACAGCACCGGAGCGGGTACTTCTGGTCAGTACATCGCATGGAGATATTCGCCGATAAGCAACGTCATCAACGTCACCATCCGCATGGCAAGCTATCCTTCTAAAAGCACGTACGCGGGTATAGTGTTTTACGGCACGAGCCTGCAGAACTCCCCTTACTTTATGGTAGCGTTTTACACCGGTGCCGTGTATTATTTCTCTGGCAGTAGCTCCACCAATCTCGCGACGTTCACGACGCCTAACCCTCCGTTCACAATGAGCGTAATATTGGTTGAGAACTCTGCCGGCAACGTCACAGTACAGAGCGTATACGTTGACGGTACGGCTTACAGCCTAAACGTTAACGTGCCGTTCTCGTGGAGCCAGATCGCTTATATAGGGATAAGAGCGGATCCCGGCAACTTGTTCAACGTCTCTTACTTTGCCGTCACACAGCTGTTGGACGCTTACTCTCTCGTCACCAACCCTTCCACGAACACGCCGTACACTGGAACGGTTTACGTGGCGGTCTTCCCCTACCCCATCAGCTATGACGTTTACGTATCGCCGGCACCGGTCACAAGCTCTCAGTCTCCCCTCCCAGTGTTCTCACCTTCGTTCACTTCGACGACCACACCCTACCCGGTGGTTTCGACGAGCACGAGTAGCGGTACAGTTAACGTCATCCCCTCGATAGGTGCCTGGACTTCCGCAAATACGTCTTTATTCCTAACTACGCTGGCAGTGGGCAACCAGATCTATGTGAACATACCTATGGTTGAAAGCACGAGCTGGAAAGTCTACCCGTACTGGCAGAACGGCCAGTTGGTGGTTAACAGCACCGGAGCGGGTACTTCTGGTCAGTACATCGCCTGGAGGTATTCGCCGATATCAAATACAATCAACATCACTATCCGCATGGCAGGTTATCCCAGCGGTGTACAGGGTTCCCCGGGCATCGTGATTTATTCCCCTAACGTCGGAGACCAAGCCAGCGACAATAATGTTAATAGTTTCCAAGGTCTCCTGGTGTCGTTTAGCGGTAACATTTACTATCATTCTGCGACGTCGGGGTACACGCTCCTGAAGAGTTCGGCGTTTTCCGCACTTTCCGCATCCTACCCGTTCACTGTCATCCTGACTGAGAACTCTGCGGGTAACGTCACTGTGCAGAGCGTATACGTTAACGGTACGGCTTACACGGTGAACCTCAACACTCCGTTCCCCTGGAGCCAGATAGGTTACGTGGGAATAAGAGGTGATTCCGGTAACTTATTCTACGTCTCATACTTCGCCGTAAACTCGATTCCCTTGGTCTCTTCCTCAGGCGTCACGTCATTCAACTTCTATTCGCCGTTCTCCCTCCCCTACTCCATCACGAACGCCTCGATCATAGTCCAGAACACACAGCTGGTTTACGGCGAGAACTACCTCATAATCCCGGGCACTAACGGCATCATAGGTGCTTCCTTCGCGTTTTACAACGTAACGAACAACGTCCCAGTCCTCGCAATATCATCATCTCCTGTATCGGTGACGTACAACTCACAGGCACGGACTTTTACGGTAGTTTCTCCGTCCCAGACGTTCCTGATCTCTCCCTATGGAGCACCTCAACAGAACTATCAGACCCTAGCCGGTGGCGTGGTGGTACTTCCCCAGTCCGGAAAAGTGACGTTCTACGCTAATTACCAACCTAACCTGGTGCCGTCTTCCACCGTCGTGTCGTCATCTTCCACCGGGTCATCATCTATCATCACGACCAGCATCTCCTCTACCACGTCCTCTTCCACCGGTTCGTCACTACCGCCACCGACCGCCACGACCAGCATCAACCCCAACCAAGTCACAGTCGTGATCAACGGTAGCGTCTACCTGACGGCACCCTGGCTGGTTCACTATTCGATCCCGTCCGTGAACAGCAGTGTTACGGCTTACCTGGTTTACAACTATTCCGCGAACCAGCCCGTGTTGGTGCTATCCTCGCCGACGAACGTCAACGTGAACGTCACGTTTACCGCGTCCAACGGCACTGTGCTCCTGTCCGAAAGCGTGGTGTCCCCGACTACCGTAACACTGCCGGTGGCCACCGGGAACGTCACGGTAAAGACCACGAACTCTACCATCACCATACCCATCACTTACCAGCGGTTCAACGTCGTTTCCCTGACGAACGCTATTATGAATTCGCCCATCATGGGAGCTATCGCAGTCCTTATACTGTTCTTCGTGTCGTTCTACATCGGCTTCGTGTTCAGGACGGTGCCCAACGCCATGGCACTGGGAGCCGTCGTTTACATCACCGCGGTAGCACCGTTCCTCCTCGCCATAGGCTTCCCGGCGTCTATAGTGATGCTGACGGTCGTGCTGGCGGTCGTTGCCCTGATATACGCCATCTGGGCATTGAGGGTAACGAACGTAGAGAGATAGTGAAATCCGATGAAATGCATCCGAAAAGCTTTTTAACCACCGCTGAAACAGATGTTTGAGACCCAAAATGGCGGATAAGTACTTCCCCAGGAAGGGAGATGTAATAGATGGTGCCAGAAACCTCCTAAAAGCAATAATGGAGGGAAAAGTGAATAAATACCCTGAGGTAACGCTGAAGCTCGCCGGGATTGAGGCTAACGCTACCAAGGAAGGGTACCCGCAGGTAAAAGAGATCCTCCACAAGGTAGTTGAAGCGATCAGGACTGCCGTGGAGCAGGCGAGTCTCAAGAGGAGGGGCATGGGCTTCCAGAATGTCGAGATCCCGCCCGAAGTCCAGCAACAGTACATGCCGGTAGTGCAACAAGCATATGAGTTACTATCTTCGATGAAAGCGACCAAGATGGTCAACGCGTAAGCGAAAAACGGTTAACGTATAAGCCAACCCTCCTTTTTTAAGTCTTATTTTAAAGTTATATGATATGAAGCTTTCCGAAAAGTTAGCCTCCATCCTTTCGTATTCCGATGCTAACTCAATTTTATTTGGGTTTGCAGACCTCACCACGTTTCTGGAACAGCAGGTCAGCGAGCTCGATGTAGCCGAGAACAACATAATTTTTAATGAGCTGAAACGGATAGCCGAGACCGTCCTCCAGAATTACATCAGGCTAGGCTTAGACCTCGGGGACGCGAAGAACACCAGGGAATTACTGATGAAGGTCAACGACATCATCAACGCGAACATCGACGACATCCTGCAGTTGTGGCTCCGGCCTTCCGCGTTCGGTATAGAACACGAAATCAATATGCTGAAGACGTCCATATTGAAGGAAATCATAACACAGTTCGCTAACGTGTTCGGTCTAACGGAACAGCCAATAGCAGTGCCTCTACTATTTGCCGGCGGGCAGAGGAGCGATGAAGAAGTCAGAAGGTTACGGGAACTATTTGAAAAAGAAAAAATTACTTTCAGTACATAAAGCTTCTAGACGTAATTACTGTAGACCCTGCCCGGGTAGTACTGACCTAAAACAGCCGGCAGGGCCGGCATAACTCCGGAAGTCTGCACCAGTGTGCTTAATTTCGTTGCACTCTGGCTCGGAGGTGCCAAGTTATTACTGGCGAGGGTATTGTATATTTGCAACAGCTGTGTTATCTGCTGTGTGTTCACTTCTTCCTGCTGGTGGTTGCTTATTTTGTAGTACGCGTCCCTGATATCGCTGAGCAGACGCTCAACTGCGGTAGACAACGGAGTTCCGTCGGGTAGCCCGTACAGCTGGTACAGTTGGACTACGGCGTTGACTAGTGGGATCATATTCTGAGGTATTTCCGACGCCTCTGACAGGAGTGTTGATATGTCGCCTGCCTGTATTTGAGCCAGTACCTGGCCCTGGGAGAGCGTGGGAGAAGACGTTGTTGGTGATGTTGGAGACGTGGCGGAACTCGAAGCCGGGGAGGTAGTAGGAGAGGAACTGCTACTCTGCGAGCTGGTTACTGGTGGAGACGGAGTAGGGCTAGTTGACGTCGATGATGAAGAACTGGTTGACTGAAGAGAGGTGCTCAGCTGGCTGGTCGTTGTAGAAGTAGTAACAGTCGATGACTGAGATGATGAACTACTGCTCTGCGGGCTGGCGTTTTGCATAATATTAATTGCGTTATTAAGGAACTGTGAATAACCAGAAGCTACGGTAGAAGCTTCCGGCGTGCTGTAACTGACGGTTAATTGCAAATTCTGTAATACTCCGACTGTCAGCGTCTTGTTGGTCAGCGAACTGTATATCTGATTTAAATTGTTATATACTTGCTGAAGGACGGATACTACATCGAAACTCAACGAAGCTTCATTTTCGAACTGTTCAGCGTTTTGTAACATATTATCAACATCCTGAAGAAGTGATGATACATCAGATAAAAGGGATTGTGACAATGTTTGCCCAGAAGCGTACTGAGAAATCAATGTAGTTAAATCTTGGTATATTTCTGTAAGGTAACTATTCATGTTCTTTAGAATGTTGTTGTATAGGTATGACTGAAGTATGTCTTGTGGTGTGTCTAATTGCATACTTACACTGCCGTTTTGTATAACAAATGTTACTGTCTGGTAACCGCAAAATCCTTCATAGTTATACACGCCCATATTATATACATATATTTGGATGCCATCATTACACGATGTTATCACGGCCGGTATTTCTGGGTTAGATGTAATGCTATAACTTTTATACGGTGCCAATGCAATTGTTATCGTTTTCCCATTAGAAACGTATTCGGTATATGTCTCACCGTTTATTGTGGTTTCGGTAGGGGTTAAACCAGACACAGTAACACTGACATTGTTCGGACTCATATTTAGTATGTACACAGCCGGTACTTGTGACGACATCCCTTTCTCCCGCTAAAACGTCTGTTTGAAACGAATTTATGTTTTCCTCTTCTCCTGGGAGGGTCTCAGCTGAAAAAGGATGCTGTCAGATGTTCAGCCTTTTGAATATGAAGCCCAAGATTATGGCACCGATGCTGAATGGCAGTACTATGTAGTCGCCGAAGAGCAGACCTATTGAGAGCGTGGCGAAGCTGAGGAACAGCGTCGAAGACCAGAGCTGGGAAGAATAGCGGTAAGACGCCACGGCGATCGCCAGGAAGCCGTAGTACGTTATTATTCCTATCAGTTCGTTGTACTGCAAATGTATGTTACTCATGAACGAAGCCCTGGTATTGCCGTTGTACTTTACAGGAGTTACGTTGGTGACGTTCAGCGACGCGATCTGAACCGGCTTCACCGGTAGCGGTGAAGTCGAAATAGTTACAGTCCTGGTGGCTTCCGACACCGTAACGACTACTTGTAAATTGGTTGGCAGGTTCGTCGGGTAATAATTGCTCGATATGATAAGCTGTGACATTATGTTCCCGTACTGCACGACGAGGTTGTACCCGGCGAAGCCTATCAGCGTCAGGGACGACGACGAATTCGCCAGCTTGGTCTGGTAGATCACGTTGTTGTTGTTTACTATCGCCTCTCCGGGAGCAGTCGTCAGGCTGAGCACGGAGGATTGCAACGGCGTAGGCTGACCTTCTGCAATCGATATGATGCCCGTAGCTTCATAGTACAGCCCAGAAGACAGCGTTATGCCGATGCTGGATACTGCTAACGGTATTGTGCCGTTGTAGTTAATGTAGGGAACTATACCGGTAGACGCGACCGGGTTCGGCATAGGCATGATGAACGTGAGGAAAGACCCGGGATAATAGTAGAACCCTATGAGATAGAATTTGTTGCCTATGTCCACATAGCCGACACCGATATCGGCCGGGAATACCGATTTATTCGTCAGCCTTGTAACGACTGATTGAGAGTCGTAGATGTACACGCCCGTGGTATTTATTATTAGCCCAGCCTTATGGTTGAAGTCCGTGAACCCTACGAGCATGTTGTAACTAATCTGCGTGTTCGTTAGCGACGGCTGGATCGTTATCGCCGTCACGTTCTTCCCGTAAACTTTCAGGTTGACTAAGCTTACGCTACCTACCGTGTTCACCGTAGTCCCGTTCGCGGTAACGGTATACGTAGTCCCGTTCGCGTACTCGACCGTAATTTTGCTACCTGCCGGGATATCCTCGAAGTAAATGTAGTTGGAAGACGGGTTGTAAGGTAAAATGTACATGACCATATGGCTCGGGTCGAGCTTCAGGGCACTGGCCTGCACCGGTAACGAGTACCATTTGCTGTTGTTGTACACCATTATGTTGGAGCCGTTGAGCAACGTCGGGTTGAAGAAGTATACCGGGTTTTCCAAAAGCACGGAATTAGTGCCGTATATAGCACCTTGAGCCACCGCGAAGGTACCGTTAAACGTGACGGACTGCGGGACTGCGGTCTGCGGTGCTAGGTTTTCGGCAGTAGGGTACTGCAGAGACACGGACGACCCGAACACCAATCCGTAGATAGGTGACTGTGGCAGAGCGACCTGGTTAACTACTTCGTTCGGCATTCCTGCCACCTGGGCGTTGTATGTGAATTGCGAACCCGAAATCGTGAACTGCGAGCTCTTAACGTAGTCGTCGGAAGATATGACCCAGGTCGTAGACCCGAAGGGGAACGCCGTATAAGAAGGAATCGTCTGCGGGACGGTGTACGAGAAAATACTCAGCGTGACTATGCTACCCGGAGGAACCGGGCCGGAGTACGTCAGCCCAGATGAAGTCTGCGGAACTATGACAGCCGGAGACTGGAAGTTGTAGAGTATGACCGCGGAAGTGTAACGCAACGCTGACGTCGTAAAGGTCACAACGCTGTTCTGCCCGTTCAGGACAAGTGAACCGCCGAGCAACGAAACGCCCGAAACGTTGAAGATGGACGTATTGAGGTAGTAAAACTGAGTGTAGAAGCTGAAGACTCCGGTGGTTACGGCAGTAGGTTGTGTATTACCACCGTAAACGAAATAGTAGGTCTGCGTCGTGGGAGCATACTCGTACCACACCAGTAACGGTGGAACCGTCGAGAACAAGTACGAGTATTCGTAATAGCCCAAGGTGTTCGACACGTAGTAGTTCTGCCCGAACACTTGGGTTTGCTCCGGGAGCGGGGCGATGTAAATCAGCCCCTGCGAGATGTTCGCGTTTACGTTAACCGATATAGGCACTTCCTCCTGGATAAGGCTGGCTTTCGACGGCAACACGAAAAACGGCAGTATAAAGAAAACCGAATAAATTAAGATCAGGAATATAGTTTTTCTACTGGCTCTCATCAATAAAACATACGTTTTTCTGTTTTAATAGTTTTGCCTGACCTCCTCCCCGCCCTGAAGGGCGAGGGTTCCCCGAGGTCTCAGGCGTTACACCCCTTTTACGGGTGCTACTCCATTATGCAGTACTAGAAAAGACAACGGTTTCTTCACTGTCATGATCGTGGTACCTATAGCTTTCTTCAGGATATTCAATGCACCGTTCAAATCGCTGTGCAACTTATGCCCCTTAGGACAAGTGACTACCCCTCTCGGGTTCCTACTGACCTCAACTTCATGATAAGCACAGTACTTCGACGTGTTGTATTCAACGACTTCGTACACTTTCATACCGTACTCTTGAGCCTTCAACTCGATGGCGTTCATTAATTTGTGATATGACCACAAATTCACAGTGAACTTGTTGCCCTTATCCTGAGCGATGCTGTACGGGTAACCCAGGTAAATGGTCGAAACTCCCTGATCGTGAAGCGTTTTAATCATGTGGGACGCCAAGGTTCTGTACAGATGAAGCAGACGCCTGGTTAGTTTCTTGAATAGCCTCCTCTTCTCTCTGTTTAATTCTTCTTGAGCTTCATACTCTCCTAGATTTCTTGCCTTATCGGCGAGAGATTGAACCTCGGCTATCTTCCTTTGGAGGTAGAAGTAGTCTTCCTTAGCTCTGATGCCTTTGTAGAGCAACCAAGTACCGTCGTCTACTACGACACTAGCTAGGACGTTTATGCCTAAATCGATGGACGCGACCTTGTTTCCCTTCGGAGCTTCGACCTGGATTGACTTCCTCTCTCCTCTCACAATGTACTTACTCTTCTTTCCAGTCTTTGTTTCTTCAACACCTACTTCGACTGGAATTGAAGCATACCAAGCGTTCTCTGTGTCATCGTAGTATATCTCCAACCTACCCTGCTTACCGTACCACCTCAGCCTACCAGCGAATTTTATTTCGAGGTTGAAGTCCTTGAGGATGAGCTTGTGGTTCTTCTCATCTACTTCATATCTGTCTTGTCTGATGACAAGGAGTAACTTCCTCTTCTTCTCGTTCTTCCAGTAACGAGGTGGCGAAATGTGGTTCATATGCGGTGGTAGTTTTCCTTTTTTCTTTAGATTGAGGAGCGAAAAGAACGATGACCACGCCTCGTTGTTCTTCTGAAGTACCGCCTGTGCGTTAACACCTAGTATACCCTTATACTTCTCGTAGTACTTGTCCCATGTCGATTTGAAGTCCACTCGTTGATGTTGGAAGAACTGCTGTCTTCTCTCGTAGTTGACCTCATTAAATAGTCTGGCAGAGGCGTCGGTTAACTTCCTTAGCTTTCTTTCTTGAAAACCGTTTGGGAGGAGTCTGATTACATTCGTCCTCCTATTTTCATATTTAACTTCGTAGATGCCCTCCCCTGGTATTGCGGGAGAAATCGGCTCCCGCTCCTCATAGCCTGAGAGTTGACCAAGGGAGGGCATCTGAAAGAGAAATAGATGTTTACACTTAAAGTTTTTACCCCGCCCCTAGAAGGGGCGAGGTTTGCCATTTATTTTATCAAATGACCTAGAATTCACGGCTTATCGGATACTGTTGACAACGTTAGGTGATGCGGTATATTGCACGTTATTGGCGACCTGGACGGTCTTAGTGCTGACAGCCTTCGGCAGAACCTGTGCTAACTGCAAATACACCTGTAACGATTCGACTATCTCGGGTTCGATGCCGTATTTGGACGCCAGGGTGTTCAGAACGTTCGGCTGAATCTGTTCAGCGATCTGGTAAGCCTTCGTCACCAGTGCCACGGGGTTGTACTGGGTTTGCTGGACTAGGCTCGGTATTTCGTGGTACTGAGCCCCGAAATAGTTCGCGACTTTTTGGGCTGAGACGCGGTTGAACGGCTTATTGAGGTACTGCATAGAGATTTGATTTAGATTGTAGTACTGTGAAAGCTGGTTTATCGCGTTTATTAAATTCAGTATCTTAGTTATTGCATCCGCATATTCTTCGAAGGATGGTTTCCTCCTGCGGTCGTTTTCACTCATCGCATACCTCTCTTAAACAGCTGTATAAAAAGCTTTCAGCTGGACTTCCATCTAACGGTGAGGCTGGTGGTTCAGTTTGGCGACAGAAACGCTTTTAAACGCTATGCGACACATATGTTTGAGGGTGGCAGGATGGATCCGCGTGAAGTAGCCGAACTCGTGATAGAGAGAGTTACAAATTATTGCGAGCATATTAGTGGCGACATGCCACTTGACTGTTTGGCAGACCACAGCCCAGACCAATTGGGCGTGTTCATAGACGCATATCTTAAGGGGAGAGAAGCTGAAGAGCTCGAAAAGGCGATTGAAAATTCAGACACGTTCTGGGACGAGGTTAAAAAGGAGTACGAGACGTTATGGAGATCATGGATTGTTACGAAAGTTGGCTTTTCTCTAGGCAATGAAATAGATTTGACGTTATCTTATATAACTGATAATCCTAGACTCAACAATACCAGCAAAGCTGAGCGTCTGAAAGCTTATGCTAGGGTGTTAGATCAGTTCGGCGACGCAGTTCTGCGTGCATTACAGGAGAAGAAACCACTAAGCAGGAAGGACTTATATTACTGGCTCACGGAACTGGGTGATACTGCTTTCGGAGGTGGAAACTACGATTATGATACTGATATCGACTATTATCTGAGCTATTACGACGAGCTTAATGACGAAGAAAAATTGGATATGCTAGATATATTGCTAAATGAAATAGACGATGCGATCTCAACAGTAAATGAGGAGTTACGTGAATTAGAAGGTTTGACCAACAAAAGCTAAACTTTTTTATCTAAATCATTTATATTCAACTAAGCCTACTCATTTCAGATCGACACGGCAATCATTTTCTCTAACACGTCCATAGCTTTCCTGAAGTCCATTTCTTTATACAATTCGTTCAGGGTTCTCTGCCTGTCCAATTTAAGCCCGTAGAACGTGTCGACCGTGTATATTATTTTCCTCAGGACGTCTACGTCGGACGCGGGCAACTGGGTTATATCGACCCTTGGCAGGAGCTTCAGCGTCTGCACCTGCAACAACGAGCTGTCGAAGCTCGTTATCACGACGAAGCTGATGTTGTCCTCCTCCAGCAGACGCTCTATCAGTAATTGTTTGCTGATGTTGATGGTACCGTGCAGGTGGATTATGCCTACCGGTTTGTTCTCCTGCTTAAGCAAGGTGATTACGTCGTCGCTTCCGTACCTCAGCGAGGTGGACTCCTGCAGATCCACGAGGTAAACCGGTCTGCCCTCCTTCGTAAGGAAATAGCTCGCCATTATCGCGGTCATTGTATACAGTGCTCC
>Ga0208683_100552_pt1 | contig 14423 bp, 4 predicted proteins | sample BED_Mat_host_9_1_FD_187141 | JGI IMG/M metagenome (GOLD analysis project Ga0208683, IMG submission 187141) | Extremophilic microbial mat communities from Yellowstone National Park, USA - BED_Mat_host_9_15 (SPAdes) (version 3) | ecosystem: Environmental > Aquatic > Thermal springs > Hot (42-90C) >... | reverse complement strand
AAGGTGAAATTAAGGGAGGATTTTTCCAATTCCATCCCCTTAGTTCATCATCTATGCTTACATTTAGTTCCTTAATTCTTCGAAGAATCTCAAGGATTTCATGAAGAGAAAAGAACATGAAAATATTCAACATAAAGATTTAAAAGTTTTTTCATAAACTTTTAAAGTTTCAGGAGTTTATTCGAGAATTTTAAAATCCGAAAGACCACTGATGATCCATCATTAAAATTCTTGAAATTTTTACGCACGAATTTCAGGAGGATGACAAGAAAGAGGCAGGTTTAAATTCTTGGCCGATATTTAAGTCTTGTCTTAAACTCAGAAGAGGATTGAAAGGGTAATTATGCTTTAGGTTTTCCTGTGATTTTAGCTGTCTTAAACTCAGAAGAGGATTGAAAGTTTTAACTAGTTTAACTCTTACTTTTTTGCCTTGTGCACCTTAAACTCAGAAGAGGATTGAAAGTTTAGTATTGAAATGGTTTTCTCAGTAGGTTGCAACTTAAACTCAGAAGAGGATTGAAAGTTCTATGTAACTCATAATCTAATAATTCAAAATAAACTTAAACTCAGAAGAGGATTGAAAGGGCTTTTCTAGAAGTTTAGCTACTGGAATACCTACACTTAAACTCAGAAGAGGATTGAAAGTTCTCACTCATGTTCAAGAAAGTATTCAATTAATTCCTTAAACTCAGAAGAGGATTGAAAGGTTTTAGACGTTCAGCAAGATATTTATTGCCTTCAACCTTAAACTCAGAAGAGGATTGAAAGTAATGCTTTAAAAGTCTTATTGCTAAGGCAATTGGGCTTAAACTCAGAAGAGGATTGAAAGAATTCTGGATTCTCAACAATACCGATTTCCTGTATGTCACTTAAACTCAGAAGAGGATTGAAAGTAAAAATGGTGTTCCTAAGGGGTTGTTAGTTAAAACTTAAACTCAGAAGAGGATTGAAAGATTTATATTCTTTCGAGTATCCTAATGTAATTTTCACACTTAAACTCAGAAGAGGATTGAAAGCAAGAATCTTGTTTACTCATGCTATAAAAATAAACGATTACCTTAAACTCAGAAGAGGATTGAAAGTTTTTATAGATTTCCTGCACCTTGATATTTAAAATGTCTCTTAAACTCAGAAGAGGATTGAAAGAAGGAGCAAGGCCCTTACCAATTTTTCCACCTGGTACCTTAAACTCAGAAGAGGATTGAAAGGATGGTATATACTTATATAAAAGGTCATCCTCATTTGTTCCCCTTAAACTCAGAAGAGGATTGAAAGTTTTGAATTCATATAGTGTATTTAGCCATAATTTCTTCTTAAACTCAGAAGAGGATTGAAAGTAAAACTATGCTTATTTTGTAAGTGCGTAAGAAAATCGCTTAAACTCAGAAGAGGATTGAAAGAATACTTTCTTGAACATGAGTGAAGAAGAAAGCATCTTAACTTAAACTCAGAAGAGGATTGAAAGGGAGAAACAAGAGAACCTGAAATGTCTTGAAATTTGCTCTTAAACTCAGAAGAGGATTGAAAGAAAGAAGACTGTGTAAAATCGCCTTGTAAAAGTTTTCTTCCCTTAAACTCAGAAGAGGATTGAAAGTAAATATATTTTTCGTAACCGCTACTGATATAATTTTCACTTAAACTCAGAAGAGGATTGAAAGAAACTGCCTATTGCAATTTCGTTTGCTCTTTCCCAATTTCTTAAACTCAGAAGAGGATTGAAAGGTGACATATGAACCAATGCCAGTAACTGCATATTTGTCTTAAACTCAGAAGAGGATTGAAAGATCGTCATATTTCAAGCAAAATTCGATTTCTTTACCTTTCTTAAACTCAGAAGAGGATTGAAAGAACGTCTTAACCTCTTTTTCAAGCTGAGCAACTATTGAAGCTTAAACTCAGAAGAGGATTGAAAGCTTATCGTTACTGTACCACCACTACTATTAGTTAATGCTCTTAAACTCAGAAGAGGATTGAAAGAGAACTTACGAAATCATTAGCGAATTAAGCGATTACGTATCTTAAACTCAGAAGAGGATTGAAAGAATTGAAATGGTGTAGTACTAGGTATAGGTATAAAGCTACTTAAACTCAGAAGAGGATTGAAAGGCCTTTACTAATACATCGGTTACAGGTAATTATACTCCTTAAACTCAGAAGAGGATTGAAAGAGTAGGCAACGCAAGCCTATGATGAGACCTTGCAGCTTAAACTCAGAAGAGGATTGAAAGATTTCCTTCAATTCAAGCTATTTTTGCAGAAGCAAGTCGCTTAAACTCAGAAGAGGATTGAAAGTTAACAAGTTGCTTGCCGTATATTTTATCTAGAAAACTTAAACTCAGAAGAGGATTGAAAGATGATTTCGGGCCATGTATCAGGAGCATATTGCTTTGCTTAAACTCAGAAGAGGATTGAAAGAGCTCTACAAATATATCGTTTACCCAGAATGTTATTGTATCTTAAACTCAGAAGAGGATTGAAAGTTACTCGTAAGTAACCCATCAAGACCAAGACTAACGCCTCTTAAACTCAGAAGAGGATTGAAAGGCACCATTAGCACCAGTAGCATATCCCCATATTCTTACCTTAAACTCAGAAGAGGATTGAAAGTTGCTACAATAAATATCAAATGGAAAACAAAAGGCCCTCTTAAACTCAGAAGAGGATTGAAAGTGAACATATATTTCTTTGACTAAGTCAGATTCAATTTCCTTAAACTCAGAAGAGGATTGAAAGAAGGAATAAAAAATAACAGAATTTTTTGAAATTCAATTTCTTAAACTCAGAAGAGGATTGAAAGTGAATAAGCATGCATAACGCTGCATCCCCAAGCCACTTAAACTCAGAAGAGGATTGAAAGTATATTACTGCTCCTTTCCTGCAGATATTCAAGCGTTTCTCTTAAACTCAGAAGAGGATTGAAAGGAAGAACAATAAATGTCGAACGGAAAACAAAAGGCCCCTTAAACTCAGAAGAGGATTGAAAGTTGTAAGCCTTTAAATCTCAATACTACAGAAAGTAAATCACCTTAAACTCAGAAGAGGATTGAAAGTAATCGTGTGCATGATACTGTAAATTTCCTTAATAGCCTTAAACTCAGAAGAGGATTGAAAGAAAAACTACATTTTGCGGTCAATTTCTTCCATTGTAGCTTAAACTCAGAAGAGGATTGAAAGGCAAAATCGGCCCAGCAGTAATAGCAGGGCCAGGTAGTCTCTTAAACTCAGAAGAGGATTGAAAGTTCTAAACCAAAAACATTTCAACAAGAAACACCAGGAATCTTAAACTCAGAAGAGGATTGAAAGAATATTTAAATCTTTTGTTAAACTCAGTTTAACAAAAACTTAAACTCAGAAGAGGATTGAAAGTTACTGGAAAGAACCTACTAGTGCAGTTGAAATTATTCTTAAACTCAGAAGAGGATTGAAAGGTGATGATTTAAACAGGATACACTATGACAGAATATTACCTTAAACTCAGAAGAGGATTGAAAGGTATCTCCAAATTCAATAACGATAACAGTTACACTTTCTTAAACTCAGAAGAGGATTGAAAGTTCAAATTTATCCGATTAAAAAGAGTAGCTGGAATGCTTAAACTCAGAAGAGGATTGAAAGATGAACTTACTGAATTTGTAGAATGGAAAACCAATATTCTTAAACTCAGAAGAGGATTGAAAGACGATAATTTGGTATACTATATATGCTATAACAGCGCCTATCTTAAACTCAGAAGAGGATTGAAAGGGTCCTACCACTTCCCCGCTTGAGGCCTGAGTCTCAAGCGCTTAAACTCAGAAGAGGATTGAAAGTACCATACTTGTGTTACAGTAGTATATATTAGTTCACCTTAAACTCAGAAGAGGATTGAAAGTGTAGTCTATAAACCTTTAATAACCGTGCCTGCTAATATCTTAAACTCAGAAGAGGATTGAAAGATGATAAATTAATCTCCATTTCTGTAGGGGTTCACATGTATCTTAAACTCAGAAGAGGATTGAAAGAATAATATTCTGCCAAATGTATTCGTAGGCCTCAGAATCACCTTAAACTCAGAAGAGGATTGAAAGATTGCACTCGCTCATGACTTAGGAATTTGAGATGCTAGAGCCCTTAAACTCAGAAGAGGATTGAAAGGTATACTCAAAAAAAAAAAAAAAAAAAAAAAAAAAAAAAAAAAAAAAAAAAAAAAATAAAAATAAAAAAATACTTAAACTCAGAAGAGGATTGAAAGGAATAATTAACCCAACTGTGTGATAAAAATTTACGATATCTCTTAAACTCAGAAGAGGATTGAAAGGTAGTAGATACTTACAATTTGCTAAGTGGTTCTTCAGCAACTTAAACTCAGAAGAGGATTGAAAGCTTGTTTGATCAGGTATTTTGCAATTGCTTTGTTTACTATCTTAAACTCAGAAGAGGATTGAAAGACACCGACTGATAACGCTATTCCCATTGCGAAGCTGAATAACTTAAACTCAGAAGAGGATTGAAAGGTGTAGTATACTAATTCAATTGATGTGTATATTAACTTAAACTCAGAAGAGGATTGAAAGCTAAAGATAACGCCCGTTTTCTTGCTCATTTCTTTTCTTTGCTTAAACTCAGAAGAGGATTGAAAGTTAAGCTTAGCTAATTTTTGTGTAAGCTCAGCAAGATGCTTAAACTCAGAAGAGGATTGAAAGATGGTGTTATGGTTTAATTAACAAAGTAGGCGAATACTTAAACTCAGAAGAGGATTGAAAGTTTTACTGCTTTTTGTATCCAAAATTCTCTTCGTCTTGCTTAAACTCAGAAGAGGATTGAAAGTACCATGTTATTATTTCTATCTAAAACAGGCGCCCCCTTAAACTCAGAAGAGGATTGAAAGATTTTTTCACAAATTCTATTCCAGCTCTTACTTGTTCTTCTTAAACTCAGAAGAGGATTGAAAGTTGATATCGCCGACCAACCCGATTAAAGGATCGACTCTTCTTAAACTCAGAAGAGGATTGAAAGAGAAGAATGATAAGCATGATGCTAACTTGGTTCGGTGATAACTTAAACTCAGAAGAGGATTGAAAGTATTTCTGGAAGATATATTATTAAAGTTTTGCTTATTATCTTAAACTCAGAAGAGGATTGAAAGTTCTCTAGATTGCCCAGTAATCTTCTCCATATTAGAACTTAAACTCAGAAGAGGATTGAAAGTATATTTGTAAGTGCTGGGGAATTCGTTATCATTGATTCTTAAACTCAGAAGAGGATTGAAAGTAAATATCTACCACCGTAAACAAAGAAATACTCAACTTAAACTCAGAAGAGGATTGAAAGAGGAATGCATTTAAGAAATGAAATATGTTTATTAAAACCTTAAACTCAGAAGAGGATTGAAAGTTATATAAAACAGTGAACCCCGCTTTTACTAATATCTTAAACTCAGAAGAGGATTGAAAGTTTCTTTGCCATCTCACGAACACGCTTATAAAATTCAGCTTAAACTCAGAAGAGGATTGAAAGTAGGAAAAGTAATATCAACACTTAAAAGGCAAAACACTTAAACTCAGAAGAGGATTGAAAGAATCCTACTCACGCGTAGCAACGAAAACACATGTATATCTTAAACTCAGAAGAGGATTGAAAGGCTAAGCTAATTTAAGCTTTTTTTTTCATTTTTTATATCTTAAACTCAGAAGAGGATTGAAAGCTGTGAGAGACTTAGATTATGTTTATCCTGAGATTTTAAGCTTAAACTCAGAAGAGGATTGAAAGACATTCTAAAGAATATTGATAAGTTCAGCATAGATGCTTAAACTCAGAAGAGGATTGAAAGAAGTCTTGTTTATTATTTCAGCACTCGCTAGATTCTTTATCTTAAACTCAGAAGAGGATTGAAAGGAAGAAGACACTCTTTGCACCACTCGTGGACTTCCTCTTAAACTCAGAAGAGGATTGAAAGATGCCATACTTTTTTCCTATAGGAACAATGACACTCTGCCTCTTAAACTCAGAAGAGGATTGAAAGTTTTATTAGCGCTATTGGTCATGAATCCACAGCAACTTAAACTCAGAAGAGGATTGAAAGTTTGTGAGGGAGGCCATCCCCTCTATCGGCCTTTCGGCACTTAAACTCAGAAGAGGATTGAAAGAAGAACATATCAGGTCAGCCACCAAATGTATTAAGGCTTAAACTCAGAAGAGGATTGAAAGATTAATTCCTGCAGCTCATCAAAATCAACTACTAAGTCAGCTTAAACTCAGAAGAGGATTGAAAGATAATAAAATAATAAACCATGTAATATATAAACTTCTTAAACTCAGAAGAGGATTGAAAGGTATTAGGCCCAAAATCACATGTATACTCAAATTTTCTTAAACTCAGAAGAGGATTGAAAGTTATAGTGAACATTGTATGCTTCTTTTACATTCGCCTCTTAAACTCAGAAGAGGATTGAAAGCTGTAATCCAAATTCATCAAAGAGAGACTATAAACTACTTAAACTCAGAAGAGGATTGAAAGGAACAGCGACAAGCGGAACAGTTCCATTAAACTCCCACTCTTAAACTCAGAAGAGGATTGAAAGTCCATTAGAAGAATACCACCCAATCTAAAGCACTTCCTCCCTTAAACTCAGAAGAGGATTGAAAGTTGAAACTTATGTGCCAATTGAACAAATTCCAATTTACACTTAAACTCAGAAGAGGATTGAAAGTCCCGGACTGCTATTGGAACATCAATGCATGGAACGAACTCTTAAACTCAGAAGAGGATTGAAAGTATCTGGCTCTAGGATTAACTGACTTTTGTAGCATCTTCTCTTAAACTCAGAAGAGGATTGAAAGTTACTGATTAAACCATAGCTTGAAAAGTCGCTAAGATATCTCTTAAACTCAGAAGAGGATTGAAAGAATTAATCGGATTGCCTGATAATGCAGCAATCCTAGTAACTTAAACTCAGAAGAGGATTGAAAGTAATATAAATTTCAAAGAGGTTAGAACATTGCTTGAGACTTAAACTCAGAAGAGGATTGAAAGTCCAGCTCCTGCTTCAGCTTATTAACTTCTTCTGCCCTTAAACTCAGAAGAGGATTGAAAGTAACGAATGAAATTGTTAATAAACAAATCAGGATTTTTCTTAAACTCAGAAGAGGATTGAAAGATATGTTCCACCACTGAACTGATACACTATAACCTTCCCTTAAACTCAGAAGAGGATTGAAAGTCTTCACTCATGAGTCAAGAAACTTAGTTCAGGCTCACTTAAACTCAGAAGAGGATTGAAAGTTTTCTTACTATTATTTTATCCTCTTCTTCAACTACTTCTCCTTAAACTCAGAAGAGGATTGAAAGGGTAAATGAATATGAATTTCAGGATGTTCCTTTAACCACTTAAACTCAGAAGAGGATTGAAAGCTTCAAGCTGCATTCAGACGAATCATGGTTATAGCAAACTTAAACTCAGAAGAGGATTGAAAGAGAACTTTTTAATAATAATAAAGCTAACAACAAGCTAGCTTAAACTCAGAAGAGGATTGAAAGTTTTAGGTGAAGAGTTCCCTGATGTTCATCATTGGATCTTAAACTCAGAAGAGGATTGAAAGTGTATGTATTCAAGCGTTTTCATAATCTCTTGGGTTGCCTTAAACTCAGAAGAGGATTGAAAGATTATTGTAAAAGGTAAGATAGAAGAGATTAAGAAAAGCTTAAACTCAGAAGAGGATTGAAAGATCTTTTACCATTGCATTGAAGCATGAAATACAATACCAACTTAAACTCAGAAGAGGATTGAAAGTGTTTTGTTTATACTGACCTTTGCTTATACTTTTCTATCTTAAACTCAGAAGAGGATTGAAAGATTTTTTCGCTGTAGAATGGCTCCTTATCCACAACTTAAACTCAGAAGAGGATTGAAAGCTAATTTTAATGACTTTTATTCCAAGCCATTTAGCTTTCTTAAACTCAGAAGAGGATTGAAAGAGAATTTTATGTATATGTATATGTATATGTTATTATAATACTTAAACTCAGAAGAGGATTGAAAGTCGATACAGAATATCGCTGTAGAATATGCTTTCAACTTACTTAAACTCAGAAGAGGATTGAAAGATCGTTATTAGGTAATAATGCATATTATAAAATAATTCTCTTAAACTCAGAAGAGGATTGAAAGAATACATCAGCTTGGGGTAATGCGGCAGATATGATTCTTAAACTCAGAAGAGGATTGAAAGTGAAGAATTGATTGATTATGCATTCGGAAATGGAAAATCTTAAACTCAGAAGAGGATTGAAAGATTTCTTAGGGATTAACAGAAGAGTATTTAAAAAATTCTTAAACTCAGAAGAGGATTGAAAGGATTTTGGGAATCTTTCTAAACAAATATGACACCTCTTAAACTCAGAAGAGGATTGAAAGATATACTCGCCAAAACTATAATAATAATATTCTGAACTTCTTAAACTCAGAAGAGGATTGAAAGACGATTTTTTGTATTAGCTTTCTTTCTCTTAAGTCTTCTCTTAAACTCAGAAGAGGATTGAAAGAAAAACAAAAATTCAGTATGAAGTAACTGAGATGGATAACTTAAACTCAGAAGAGGATTGAAAGTTATCGGAGAGGGTTGATAAATATTCTGAGCTTGGTACTTAAACTCAGAAGAGGATTGAAAGAAATCTAGCTAATAAACTATCAACTTCGCTTTTAGGAATACCTTAAACTCAGAAGAGGATTGAAAGCTATACTATTTACATCTACATTTTGACTTATATCCACATTCTTAAACTCAGAAGAGGATTGAAAGTGAGCCTGGAGACATAGGAATCCATTATTATTTAAAAACACTTAAACTCAGAAGAGGATTGAAAGAAAATTCTTGATGCTATGTATCCTGCAAGCGGTGGAATGTAGCTTAAACTCAGAAGAGGATTGAAAGTTTTTCCTCAAGCTTTTCAGCAATTTTCCTTCCTATTCTTAAACTCAGAAGAGGATTGAAAGAGAAGAGAGGGGATTGAGGAGGAGAAGAAGAACTACTTAAACTCAGAAGAGGATTGAAAGAATATTTAAATCTTTTGGTAAACTCAGTTTACCAAACTTAAACTCAGAAGAGGATTGAAAGCTTTCTTTAAATCTTCTCTCAATTCCTTCATTTTCGTTTCTTAAACTCAGAAGAGGATTGAAAGATGATTATAATGTTAATATCATGACTTATTATATACTTAAACTCAGAAGAGGATTGAAAGAGTAGATAACCGAAAGTGTTAATATACTGGATAAGGACGCTTAAACTCAGAAGAGGATTGAAAGAAATCTACAACCCCTTGATATGGTTCATTATTACTTATCTTAAACTCAGAAGAGGATTGAAAGTGCTGAGCCCAAGCTCCTGAGATAGGGTCCTGAATATCAACTTAAACTCAGAAGAGGATTGAAAGTTTGTGATAGGTATAATATTGCTAATTATCGGATTCTTAGCTTAAACTCAGAAGAGGATTGAAAGAGGACCTAAACGAGCTGCATATTCTCGTGTTAACTTCTCACTTAAACTCAGAAGAGGATTGAAAGTTGAAGCACAAATAATATTCTATATTATCATCAATTTCTTAAACTCAGAAGAGGATTGAAAGTGTAAATCCAAAAGGAATAGCTGTCTTCACCGTTAACTTAAACTCAGAAGAGGATTGAAAGTAAGTAGTGATATGTTATGTCTAGTATTTTTACTCCCTTAAACTCAGAAGAGGATTGAAAGTTATTAATAATATCAAATGAGACGACTTCAGGGTCAGCTTAAACTCAGAAGAGGATTGAAAGAATTCATACTGATAAAAAGAAATAATTTGCCTTGCTTCTTAAACTCAGAAGAGGATTGAAAGAAGAAGGTTTCATAAATTGTTTCAAACAGCTCTTTACTGATCTTAAACTCAGAAGAGGATTGAAAGAAGTATACCGTAATCCTGTTTGTGGGTATATTAACCTCTTAAACTCAGAAGAGGATTGAAAGTTTCCTTCAGCAATTTCATAGCCAAAGTATACTATACTTAAACTCAGAAGAGGATTGAAAGAATATGCCGTTTTCTCATCCATTATTTCAAAAGGCTTTCCTTAAACTCAGAAGAGGATTGAAAGACAAATACAGAAAATTCAAAGGAATATCTTGAAGAACTTAAACTCAGAAGAGGATTGAAAGTTGGAATACTAGCGATTTTAACACAAAGAGCTTCTCTTCCTTAAACTCAGAAGAGGATTGAAAGATACAAAAAAAGAAATTACGAATGACCAGGAAAAAAAACTTAAACTCAGAAGAGGATTGAAAGAGATTAGTTCTAAAACCAGCTTGATGTGGTATTCTACAACTTAAACTCAGAAGAGGATTGAAAGCAGTATAAAATACAGCCTATAATAGCAGGATACACAAACTTAAACTCAGAAGAGGATTGAAAGTTCCTTTAGGAAGCTTTGGCATAATGATATAATCTATTCCCTTAAACTCAGAAGAGGATTGAAAGATTTTCTTTAACAACTCATCAAATAAAGGAAGATACCTTAAACTCAGAAGAGGATTGAAAGCTTTTAAAGGCCCGAATGCTGATATTCCTCCCTTCCCCTTAAACTCAGAAGAGGATTGAAAGGGCTTCATGATAACTTGCTTAGCCTCCGTTTCTTTACTTAAACTCAGAAGAGGATTGAAAGACAATCACGCACTTCACTAGGTATAAATTTTAAATATACCTTAAACTCAGAAGAGGATTGAAAGTGTAGTCTTTTAACTAACGAACCCTTAGGAATACCGCTTTTCTTAAACTCAGAAGAGGATTGAAAGAACTAGATACACTACAATTTTATTCCTAGCCTTTTCTCCTTAAACTCAGAAGAGGATTGAAAGCTGATTGCAATTGGGACATAAATGCATGGAACAAACTTGCTTAAACTCAGAAGAGGATTGAAAGTCTAGATAGCCGTATCTTTCCACACACTCATTTGTTGCTTAAACTCAGAAGAGGATTGAAAGTTTAACTGTTTCAGAAAACGAAACAGTCTTGAAACACTTAAACTCAGAAGAGGATTGAAAGAAGCATGTCTTTTTACAATCGCAATTTGTAACCACTTAAACTCAGAAGAGGATTGAAAGTGAGTATAAGCCTTTTTGCAAATGTGGAAAACCAGCATACTTAAACTCAGAAGAGGATTGAAAGCAGTTAAAATGTCTTGAGAGGTTTTAGTTGCTTCGCTCTTAAACTCAGAAGAGGATTGAAAGGAAAAAAATTTAAGAAGATATCAGATGAAGAATTAGACTTAAACTCAGAAGAGGATTGAAAGATGAATACAGAAAGAAAATAGAGAAGGAAGTTGGAGATACTTAAACTCAGAAGAGGATTGAAAGATATGAAGGCAAAGATGATTATTTGTTTAGTGAACTATCTTAAACTCAGAAGAGGATTGAAAGTGTAAATTCTCTTCTCATAAGAATATAATAAAAAAAGCTTAAACTCAGAAGAGGATTGAAAGGGAGTAATGTAATTACCATACGTCTCATCAATATCCACTTAAACTCAGAAGAGGATTGAAAGATTATTAGGTCATTATCATTAACTTTTTCGCTGTAGAATGCTTAAACTCAGAAGAGGATTGAAAGCGAAGTTTCCTAAGTTTTGAAGATGGGATTGTAATTACTTAAACTCAGAAGAGGATTGAAAGCTTAAACTAATGAATTGATAAATAGTTTCTTTATACTTAAACTCAGAAGAGGATTGAAAGAGTAGAAAGGACTCCTCCTCAAAGTTCTTGGGACTCTGACTTAAACTCAGAAGAGGATTGAAAGAAGTAGTAAGGAAAAGCTTCGTTTATTAGTTTATTATCTTAAACTCAGAAGAGGATTGAAAGACCAGTAATCTTTAGCATATTGCACATTTACTTTAAATAACTTAAACTCAGAAGAGGATTGAAAGGTAATAGGAATAGCTTTACCGCAAAACTCACAAGTATATCTTAAACTCAGAAGAGGATTGAAAGATGTGAAATAAATAAACCATGTGATATTTAAATCTCTTAAACTCAGAAGAGGATTGAAAGCAACTGAAAAAGGAACTCGAGGCGCAGGGCCTTGAGGTTCTTAAACTCAGAAGAGGATTGAAAGAAATATCTTTTGCTCATACTGAATTCTAGCAAATACTGAACTTAAACTCAGAAGAGGATTGAAAGGACAGAATATACTTATCATTAAAATTCTAATATTTAATATCTTAAACTCAGAAGAGGATTGAAAGACAGTTGTTTTAGAAGCTAATTCGCTCGTTACTTTGCTACTTAAACTCAGAAGAGGATTGAAAGACAAACTCCTTTAACAGCTTATCAAATTGCTTCTTAACTTAAACTCAGAAGAGGATTGAAAGCTAAAGAATATCCTATACAAATCAAGCTTATCTCTCCCTTAAACTCAGAAGAGGATTGAAAGTTCTCAGCCCTTATCGTGAAACCATTAGGATAAAATATCTTAAACTCAGAAGAGGATTGAAAGTAGCTCTTCAGCCTTATAAAGAACAATTTCAAATTTGTGCACTTAAACTCAGAAGAGGATTGAAAGTACCACTCTTCAAGATCACTTAGTTTTTCTTCTTTTTCTTAAACTCAGAAGAGGATTGAAAGTTAATCTTATTCTCTCTCATACAAACATCACAAACTAACTTAAACTCAGAAGAGGATTGAAAGTCCTCTGTTGGAACTTCTTCGATAAATTTAGACATTTTCTTAAACTCAGAAGAGGATTGAAAGGTTCGTTAGCCTCATGGCCTCATCCTACCGAGTTCGGCTTAAACTCAGAAGAGGATTGAAAGAGAAGATAATCACGAATAAAAACTCCAGTCGAAATTAGCTTAAACTCAGAAGAGGATTGAAAGAGCTCTGGATATTTTGCAAGAATGCGTTTTTTCCAATCCTTAAACTCAGAAGAGGATTGAAAGTATCTTGTCCTCCAGCCCATTACTGACTCACCTCTTTCTCTTAAACTCAGAAGAGGATTGAAAGGTCTGTCTGCAAAACTTCTAGGTATTGAGTAGGAGGTGGTCTTAAACTCAGAAGAGGATTGAAAGTTGATATTCTCACAACTGTAAAAGAAGAAAATATTCCTGCTTAAACTCAGAAGAGGATTGAAAGTGTTCCATTTCCTTCAGTTGTAGCTTCTATATTCAAAACTTAAACTCAGAAGAGGATTGAAAGGTAAAAGTCGCTGATCCAGAATTATGGCATATAATTGTCTTAAACTCAGAAGAGGATTGAAAGTCTAATGGAAGAGTTTGTTGTCTGTGATAGATGTAGGCTTAAACTCAGAAGAGGATTGAAAGGTTTTCAGGAAATTGCCAAAATTCCCAAGAATCTTGTCTTAAACTCAGAAGAGGATTGAAAGGTTTCAAGCTTTAAGCCATTATAAGTAAGAAATTCTGCCTTAAACTCAGAAGAGGATTGAAAGTATTCGAATTTGTTGAAAGCAATTGAAAACATATATAACTTAAACTCAGAAGAGGATTGAAAGGAGATTGAGGAGAAATTAAAGACATTTAAGAAATCATCTTAAACTCAGAAGAGGATTGAAAGAGTATAGTCTTCAATCCATACATAAAAGGTGGGTGGAAACTTAAACTCAGAAGAGGATTGAAAGATAACCTTTTTTCTAAATTTCTTAAGCTAAGGAAATTAGCTTAAACTCAGAAGAGGATTGAAAGTCCCTAGTTGGAGGAGGAACTGGTCTATATGTTCCACCACCTTAAACTCAGAAGAGGATTGAAAGAAGACTAAGACCATAAGTATTGAGAAGCTTAATGAATTCAGCTTAAACTCAGAAGAGGATTGAAAGTTGAAACTTATGTGCCAATTGAACAAATTCCAATTTACTTAAACTCAGAAGAGGATTGAAAGTTTAGAAAGCGGTCATCGATTAAACTAGGACCTAAACCTTAAACTCAGAAGAGGATTGAAAGGGAAGAAAGTTAAATAAGCGTTTCCATAGTTTACCATTTACTTAAACTCAGAAGAGGATTGAAAGTTTACTCCAAAGCCATAGTTGACAATAATAGGTTTATCACTTAAACTCAGAAGAGGATTGAAAGAAGTAATCTTGCATTGCTCTATTCACATTTTCATCTCTTAAACTCAGAAGAGGATTGAAAGAGGACCTGGAAGCAACAACTCAATGTGATAAATTGGCTTAAACTCAGAAGAGGATTGAAAGCAAAATGGTTCTTTTAAAATAAAACTTGCAGATGACTTAAACTCAGAAGAGGATTGAAAGATCAAGCGCACTCAACATATTAGTTATAGGATTGACTGCCCTTAAACTCAGAAGAGGATTGAAAGTTTATGTAAATACCGATAGGCAGGAAAAACTAAACTTTACTTAAACTCAGAAGAGGATTGAAAGAAATACTGTTCAGGAATATTAACAAATATTGGTTTCCA
>Ga0208683_100542_pt1 | contig 14566 bp, 12 predicted proteins | sample BED_Mat_host_9_1_FD_187141 | JGI IMG/M metagenome (GOLD analysis project Ga0208683, IMG submission 187141) | Extremophilic microbial mat communities from Yellowstone National Park, USA - BED_Mat_host_9_15 (SPAdes) (version 3) | ecosystem: Environmental > Aquatic > Thermal springs > Hot (42-90C) >... | reverse complement strand
GTTCGACAAAATCGCGCGGTTCACGGGCGCGGGCACGGCCATTCCGGTGACGGGGTTTGCGAACGCGATGGCCTCGGCCGCCCTCGAGTCGAAGACGGAGGGATGGGTGCTCGGCGTGGGAGCCAATATGTTCAAGCTGGCCGGGGCCGTGATCGTCTGGGGCGTCGTGGCGGCCTTTTTCATCGGACTCCTTCACACGCTCGTCGCGCCAGGGAGGTAGAGCATGCTCAGGGGACACCAGAGCTGGGAGTTTGAGCACCGACCGATGATCCTGTCGACGGCGGCCATCGGCGGGCCGATGGAGGCCAAGGGACCGCTCGCCGACGACTTTGATCTGCTGCACGCGGACATCCGCATGGAACAGAAAAGCTGGGAGCAGGCCGAGCGCACGCTCTTGGACGAGGCATGTCAGAAGGCCATCGAGAAGGCGGGCATCACCAAGGACGCGGTCTCCTTTCTTATCGCGGGGGATCTCATGAATCAGATCATCTCGTCCTCGTTCGCCGCGCGGACGCTCGCCATGCCCTATCTTGGGATCTTTGGCGCGTGCTCCACGTCCATGGAGGGGCTCGCCTTGGCGTCGCTGCTCGTGAACACCGGCTCGGCCCGCTACGTTCTCGCGGCCACGGTGAGCCATAACGCCGCCGCGGAGAAGCACTACCGGTATCCGACGGAGTACGGCGCGCAGAAGCCGCCTACCGCGCAGTGGACGGTGACGGCCGGTGCGGCCGCGATCGTCGCGCCGAACGACGGCAAGGGTGAACATCCAGTGGTCACCAGGGCCACCATCGGGCGCGTGGTGGATATGGGGCTCACCGATCCGTTCAACATGGGCGCGGCCATGGCGCCCGCGGCGCTCGACACCCTCATCAGCCACTTCCGGGACTTCGATTTGCCGCACGACTATTACGATCTCGTCCTCACGGGCGATCTCGGCCGCGTCGGATCGCGCATCCTCCGCGATCTCATGATCGAACACCATGTGGACATCCCGCAGGACCGCTATCGCGACGCGGGCGTCCTCATCTACGGCGACTTGCCGGAGGTGTTGGCTGGGGGCAGCGGCTGCGGGTGCTCGGCGTCCGTGGCGTACGGCCATGTGCAGCGGAGGCTTCGGGACGGCGAACTCCGCCGCGTGCTCGTGGTGGCGACGGGGGCGCTTTTGTCCCCCATCTCGTATCAGCAGAAGGAGACCATTCCGTGCATCGCGCACGCCGTCGCCATGGAATGGCCGACTGCGGCTTGCGAGGCAGGGGGGAGCGCGCCGTGATGTATCTGTGGGCGTTTCTCGTCGGCGGCGCCATCTGCCTCATCGGCCAGTTTCTCATGGACGCATTTCGCCTGCCGCCCGCGCAGGTGGTGTCCATCCTCGTGGTGGCGGGCGCAGTGCTCGGGGGACTCGGCCTCTACGATCCCATCGTGCGCTTCGCGGGCGCCGGCGCTACCGTGCCCATCACGTCGTTTGGTAACGCGCTTGTCCAGGGCGCCATCGCGGAGGGCAAGGCCCACGGGCTCGTCGGCGTCATCACAGACATCTTCGAGCTCACGAGCGCGGGCATTTCCTCGGCCATTGTATTCGCCTTCCTGACGGCGGTCTTCTTCCGGCCCAAGGGGTGAGGCCGCGCCTCGTGTCGAATCCTGTCGATCGCGCCTCTTCCTCGCGGCGCATTCGCATCGGCAAATTTCCATGAAACACAACGCCCAGTTGCTTCGTCACCTAGATATAATCGAAGCGGGGAATTTCGACACGGATTGCGCCGACGGGAGGAGTTACAGACAATGCCAAAGCCGATAGGCGGGCATGGCCGGTACATGCCAGGACTGGACGGATTGCGAGCGCTTGCGGTGCTCGCCGTGATCGCGTATCACGTCAATTGGGGCGGAGCTCCCGGAGGCCTGCTCGGCGTTCAGGTGTTCTTCGTGCTCTCCGGCTACCTGATCACGGATCTCCTCGTGTCGGAGTGGCGAAACACAGGGCGCATCGATTTCAAGCAGTTTTGGCTGCGGCGCGCGAGGCGGCTCTTACCTGCGCTCGTGGTGATGCTCGTCGCCGTCATGATCTGGGTTTACCTGGCGGATCGCGCGCAATTTGCGCAGTTTTTTCAGGACGCCGTCGCGTCGTTCTTCTACGTGAGCAACTGGTGGTTCATCTTTCACAAGGTTTCCTACTTCCAAAGCTTCGGGCGACAGACGCCGCTCGGCCACCTCTGGTCGCTCGCCGTGGAGGAGCAGTTCTACCTCATCTGGCCGCTCCTGCTCCTGTTCGCGCTGAAGCTTTTGAAGCGGCGCGGGCGGATCCTCGCCTTCACCGGCGGGCTTGCCCTCGCCTCGGCCGTATGGATGGCGGTGCTGTATCAACCGGGCATGGACCCGACGCGCGTCTACGACGGGACGGACACGCGCGCGTTCGGGCTTCTTATCGGCGCGATGCTCGCGTTCGTGTGGCCATCGAGCGCGTTCAATCGCCCGCTCGCGCCTCGCCGCCGCCTGCTGCTCGATCTCGTCGGCCTCTTGAATCTCTTCGCGATCCTTTGGATGATCTGGCAGACGAACGAGTACGAGCCGTTCTTGTATCGCGGCGGCCTTGTGATTCTCTCGATCGCCACCGCAGGGTTGGTAGCATGTCTGGCGCATCCCAGCACGCTGTTGGGCCGCGCGTTCGGATCCCAGCCCTGGCGCTGGATTGGCGTGCGATCGTATGGCATTTATCTCTGGCACTTTCCCATCATCGCCCTGACGACGCCGCTCATCGATGCGAACGACTTCAGCCCGTTTCGCGCGGCATGGCAGGTGGCGCTGGCTGTGGTGATTGCCGCGCTTTCCTGGCGGATCGTCGAAGAGCCGATTCGGCGCCTGGGCAAGCGCCGGAGGGCGGAGGGCGCCATCGTTCGAGATGTGTACCGCACGCGACGCGTTCGCAGCGGGCGGCGCCGCGTGATGTATGGCACGGGCGTCGTGGCCGGGATCGCCATCCTCTTCTGCGCGGGCATGACCGCGTATCCGGTGGTGGCGTCACTCGGCAAGGTCCACGCGAAGCCCGTGATGGCAGGTGAATCGGGCGACAAGCCTTCGGCGCCGGACGCGCATGCGGCCCAGGGCGGTGGAGAGACCGCGAAAGGTTTGCCAGCTGGTCCTCATCCTACCACGGCATCTGCCACGCCGCGGACCGGGAACGTGCGCACGATTGCGGACCCCAAGCCGAAGAAGGCGTCGGGTGTGGGCGTGACGGCGATTGGGGACTCGGTCATGATTGACGTGGAGGCGGATCTCGAGAAGCTCCTGCCGGGCATCGTGTGCGACGGGCAGGTGGGCCGCCAGATGGACCAGGCGCCGCAGGTGGTACAGGCCCTGAAGGCGAAAGGAGAATTGGGCCACATCGTCATCCTCGAACTCGGCACCAACGGGCCCTTCAGCAAACAACAGCTCGTTTCCGTCCTCCAATCGCTCGGGCCTGTCAAGAAAATCGTCCTGGTCAACACGCGCGTGCCGCGCCCGTGGCAGAACGCGGTCAATCAGACGCTGGCCCAGGTGGCCGCCACGTATCCGCACGTGGTGCTCGTCAACTGGTATCAGGCGAGCGCGGGACATCCGGAGTATTTCTGGCCGGACGGCGTGCACTTAAACCCCACAGGGGCCATGGTGTACGCCAAGCTGGTGGCGCAGGCGGTGGAGCAGTGAAGCGGAGACATCGGGGAGTGGGAAGAGGTTGCAGAGGCTTGTCGCGCCCGCGTCGCTGCACGCTTTTGCACGCGCTTGCTTCGCCGCAGCAGGCGTGGCGAAGCGAGACGCGGATTGGTCCGCCACCGCGCTTGTCGAATCGGATCTCCGCGGAATCTCGAGCCACGGCGTCATGCGTCTGCCGTGGTATCTGCACGGATTGAAAAGCGGCAAAATCAACCCGAACCCGCAATTGGTTTGGAGGCGCACCGGACCTGTCACCGCCGTGCTGGATGCGGACGACGCCCTTGGCTTCGTGAGCGCCAAGGAGGCGGCCGCGTATGCAGTGGAGTTGGCTCGCGAGACGGGGCTCGGCGCGGTTGCGGTGCGCCGGGCGAATCACTGTGGCGCCCTGTTCCTGTACGCCGAGTGGGCGACGCTCTACGGCATGGTGGGTTTCTGCTGTGCCAACACGCATCCCGCGCTGGCGCCGCCGGGCGGCCGAAAGCCCCTCATAGGCACGAATCCCATCGCGTTCGCGGCGCCGACGCCGCTCGATTATCCTCTGTCCATCGATCTGTCGACAAGCGCCATCTCGCGCGGCGCCGTGATCGAGCGCGCCCGGCGCGGCGAATCCCTTCCCGACGGCGTTGCGGTCGACGAAGACGGCGCGCCGACGAAGGAGCCGCATCGCGCCCTGTCGGGGGCGCTTCTGCCGATAGGCGGCGCCAAAGGGTACGCCCTCGCGCTCATGGTCGAAGTGTTGGCGGGCGTCCTCGCCGGCGCGCAGGTTGCGGGCGACGTCGGGTTCATGTTTGCGGACGACGGCAAGCCGCCAGGCAACGGATTCTTTTATCTTGCGTTGCATCCGGATTTCTTTGTGGGCCAGGAGGCGTTTCTGCAGCGAATGGCGTCGCTTGTCGCGGAGATCCACGACGCGCCTTCCGCACAGGGCCAGCCGCCCATCTCGGTGCCGGGCGAACGGCGGCATCGGGAGCGGGTGAGCCGCAGCCGCCGAGGGATTCCCATCTCCGACGAGGTGTGGGCCGATCTCGCCGAGCTGTCGGATCGACACGGCATTCCGCTGCCCGAGGTGTGGGGATTTGAGTGAGCTTAGGCGCGGCGGATTGCGCACAGGCTGGCGCCGGTGCTCATCCTGAGCTCGGTTTGGCGCTGCCGGCAGGCACGAGTGTGCCCTGCAGATCCTGGGCCAAAAGCGATCCCGCCAATTCATGGCCGAGCGTGTTGGGGTGCCAGTCGTCCGCGCTGTACATCTGGATGGACTGGCGATGGGCGGCGAGGTAGCGCTTCATCTGGTTAAACAAATCGACGACGATCACGTCCGGGGTCTTGAATTGTTTTGCCACGCGAATTTCGTCCGCGACGAGTTGGCTTTCGGACGCTTGATCGTGCCCGTAGGATGCACCGGTGGGCGGCGGTGTGACGACGACCACGTCCGCGTGCGCGGCAAGCGCCTGTCGAATTTCAGATTGAACGGCTTGTTCAAACGCGGCGATGGGCGTCTTGTTGGCGATGTCATCCAACATGCCCCACGAGATGACCACGACCTGGGGATGGATTTCGCTGAGAAACTCGGCGTATTTGGCCGCCATCTGCGTGGGGCCGTAACCTTCGATGGATTTGTTGATGAACTGAAAGGATATGGGGCCGGTCTTCGTCAGTTTCTGAAACGCTCGCACGAGATAGCCTCCGCCGGTCTTGTCATCCCATCCGTGTGCGACGGAGCCGCCGACACCCATCGCGACGACCGGCTGCGCCGACGGGTGAGCAATGAGCGGATAGGGACTCGCCTGTCGCGCCGCCGACTGCGCGCTTTCGGGCGCCGTGGGCGCGCTGTCCGCCGCGTTGGTCCCGCAGGCGCTGACGGCGCAGACGACCGCGCAGGCGCCAAGCCACACCGTGAAGCGACGCCTTCTCATGTCCATGGCCATGCCGCGAACCTCGTTTCTCGTGGCGTTGTGTCCCTTATTATACCGTTTCCTCGCCGACAGAAATGGTCCCGTCCGGTCCTCAGTCCTGGGGAGATTCCATCTTGTCGCAGTAGATGTGAATCGCCTGCCGCAGCGTGAGGGTCAATCCATTTAGGTTTCGAATGTAGGTTCGTCGCAGGGATTGCGACCATAAAAAAAGCGCCCGCATCAGGCGCTTTGCTTTCAAAATCCCTTCAGGATGCCGATCCGCCCTCGGTATGGCCCGACGAGGTGGATGGTCCCGCCTTGAATACGGGTGCGGTGACAGGGAATTTCGCGAGGATGTCCTTCACCAAAAGCTCGGCCGCGAGCGCATGGCCTCTCGCATTGGGATGCCAGCTGTCGTGCATCAGCGGCTGGATGCTTTCGTGGTGAGCCTGGAGATACGCCTTCATCTGGTCAAACAGGTTGAAGACGTACACATTCGGGTTGTGGAAGCTGTCCGCCACCTGAATCTCGCTATCCATGAGCGCCTGTTGCGCCGCCCGGTACGTGGTGTACGACGCCTTGGACACGGGCGTCGTCACAAGCATGACGATGGCGCGATGATCAAGCGCCTCCTGGATTTGCCATCGCACCTGTTCGTCGTACACGCGAAACGGCGTGTGTTGATACAGGTCATCCAGGCCGCCCCACGCGATGCACACAATCTGCGGCTGGTACGTTTCCAGCCACTTCACGTACGTATCTCGAATGCTGAGCACGCTCTTGCCCGGCTCTGCCTTGTCGATCACGTCATACGTGATGGGCGTCAGCGCGGAGAGGGCCGAAAACGTCCGATGCAGATAGCCCCCGCCCTTGGGATCCTTCCAGCCGCGCGCGACAGACGAGCCGATGACGAGCACCCGCACGACGCGGTCCTGCGCAGGAGCGTTCGGCGCGTTGGTTCCCTCGCTCGAATTGGCATCCGTTCCGCTCCCCGCCGGGTTGCCGGGCGCGTGCACCGGATTCGGCGCCACGCCTGAGCCCGTCGGCGAGGCGTCCGTGGATGTGGAGTTTGCGTCCACAGATGCGGAGATGGTCTGCGGTCCGGATGATTCATGCCCATCCAACCCACTCGACGCTGCTCGCGCGGTGAGCGACGCGGGCAGCCACAACGCGCTTACGACGAGGGCAAACGCCAAGAACCCCATTTGCCAGCGCCGTTTCATCGCCACGACCCCCCCAGGATGTCTTTTCCTTCATCTTGTCATTTTCATCTCAAATCGCCCTTAAAATCGTAGTTTTTGGTTGATCACATCCGAACCCCGATGACTTCGCGCCCACCTTGGCGCACCATGGTGACAGCCGCCTTTGGCAAAGATGGCGGATGCGTGTTAAGGTGACATTGAGGCTTTGATAAACTTTTGATGTTTTTCAACGAAGCTTCAAGCTCGTTCCCGTAAGCTATGCGGTGTTCAAGGCAAGTGAGGAGGGGTCGAGGTGAGCCAGGCCCAGGCGAAGAAACCGCATCTTCACGAGGTCGATCTGATGCGGGCCTGCATCATCTTGGGCGTCATCTGTGTGCATGTCCTGTCGAGTTTCAACGTTCGCACGCCGGACGGATCGTGGATGGACGTGTCCTCTGGCATTCTGATGATGACGTTCCATTTCACGCGCGAAGCGTTCATGTTCATCACCGGCCTCGTTCTCTTCTACACCTATTACGATCGCCCATTCACCGCCACGTCGTTTTGGAAGAAGCGGTTTCTGCTCATCGCCATTCCGTACATTGCGTGGACGGCCATTTACATTCTGTTTCAAGGGACGTTTCTCAAGGGGTTCGAGTGGACCGCACCCTATCTCGTCCACACGTTCCTCACGAGCCTGGCCACCGCGAATCAATATTTCCTGTATTTTCTTCTCGTCTCCATGCAACTATACGTCGTGTTTCCGCTCATGGTGCGCTGGCTCAAGCGCTCGGAGAGGCATCATCGGGCGATTGTCGCGGCCGCCTTTTTCGTCGAGATCGGCATCATGATCTGGAATCAGGCCTCGCTGCAGTTCGTGAACGTATATCAGTTGCCTGAGTGGCTCCGCATCCTCGTGCGATATCGGGATCGCGACATCTTCACGTACGAGTTCTGGTTCATCGCGGGCGCGATGTTCGCCATCTATTATCCGCGCGTCAAGGCGTGGGCCATGTCGCACGCGCGTACGCTCTTCTGGACGTGGCTTGGCATGTGGTGCCTGCTCTTTGGCATCTACTTTCTCAATCGAGATGGGTTTCACCTCACGGGAGGGGAGATTGTCGACACGCTGCAGCCTGTCATGGTGCCCTACAGCCTGGCGGTGGCGCTTGTGCTGTGGCGCATCGGGCTTGGCTGGCAAGCTCGGCGAGCCCGGGGGCTCATGCCGCGCGCGAGCCGCGTCATCCGCTTTTTTGGCGGCGTGAGCTTCGGCATCTTTCTCATTCACCCCATTGCGCTTCGCTTCGTCGAGCTCCTGGCGGACCAGATTCATGTCTCGCTCCCTGTGCAGTACGCGATGCTGCCCATCTGGATTGCGTTGACCTACGTGTCCTCCGGCATCGCCGCGTACCTCATCGGAAAGATTCCGTTCGTCGGATACATCGTCGGCGAAAAGGCGGGCCTGCCGAAGTCCATGGCGCGCAAGACCGCCTCCAGTGTGGTGGGATGAGACGTTCCACACGGATTCGAATCTCGGAATCGAGGTGTTTCGCATGTCCAATCTAAACGACGCGTTGTCGCGCGCGCTCGCCGATCCGTCGCGATCCGTCGTCTGGGACGGCCGCTGGTACACGTGCGGCGAGGTCCGCGCACACGTTGAGGAGATCCGGTCTCAGCTCTCCGCCGTCGGCGTGCGTCCCGGGCATCGTGTGATGGTGGCCCTGCCGAACTCGTACGCGTTTGTGGTGAGCTATCTCGCGTGTCTGGACCACGGCGCCATCTGCGTGCCCGCCAACAGCGAAATGCCGACGGGCGAGCTCGAACGAGCGCTTGCCCGCTACCGGGCGGATTACGGCATCTTTGCGCCTGCGGCCGGCGAACGGTGGGGCGACTTGCTTCGTGCGCACCGCTTCACCCGCGGGCCCTCTGTGGAGATGGACGCCGAACGCGGGCAGGTGGTTCAAATCTGGCAACGCTCCTCTGGGTCTGCGCCCGAGGCGCGGCAAGGCACCTCAGAACAGCAGCCGGCCGTGCTCATGTTCACGTCCGGCACGACGGGCGAGCCCAAAGGTGTACTTCTGACGCACGGACACCTCTTCGCAGCCGTGCAGAACGTGATCGGGAGCCATCAGCTCACGGCGTCCGACGTAGCGTACTGCATCCTGCCGCTCTTTCACATCAACGGCCAGGTGATTGTCCTCCTGTCGACGCTCGTGTCGGGCGGCCGGATCGTCATGCGCGACAAGTTCCACGCCTCCTTGTTCTGGGACGACATCCGCCACCACGGCGTCACCTGGGTCTCCTGCGTCCCGACGATTTTGTCCATCGTCGCCAAGCGCCCGGTGCCCAAGGAGGCGCTCGGCACGCTCCGTTTTCTGCGATCCGCCTCCGCGCCACTCACGCCGGCGGTGGCCGCGCGGATGGAAGCGGCTTGCGGCGTGCCGGTCATTGAGGCGTACGGCATGACGGAGGCTGCGGGGCAGATCTGCACCAATCCGCTGCCGCCGGGCGCGCGGAAGCCGGGATCGGTCGGCAAGCCAGTCGGGATGTCCCTTCTCATTGTCGACGCGGAGCGCAAGCCTGTCGCGCCTTATGAACTCGGTGAAATTGCCATCCGCGGCGCCAATGTCATCGAGCACTACGAGGGCATGGAGCCTGCGCCCGACTACGGCTACGGCCCGGGCTGGATTTACACGGGCGATCTCGGCTACATGGATGAGGATGGCTACGTGTACATCACCGGGCGCGCGAAGGAGATGATCAATCGCGCGGGCGAGAAGATTTCGCCGCGGGAAATTGAGGACGTGCTGAACGCGCACGAGGCGGTGGCGCGCTCCGCCGTGGTGGGGCTCCCGGACCCGCTCTACGGGGAGCGGGCCGTGGCGTGGGTGGTGCCGGAGGAACCGGATGCCGTCGACGCGGACGCCTTGCGGGCCGAGCTGGAGTCGCTCTGCGCGGCGCATCTCGCCAGGCCCAAGCGGCCGTCGCAGATCGTCATCGCGCGATCCCTGCCGGTGAACGCGACGGGCAAGGTGCAGAAACACGTGTTGCGCAACTTGGAGCCGCGTGATAGGCTTGCTTGAACTGGGGTGTGCGACCCAGGGTGCGGAAAGACTGAAGGAGGATGGCATTGAAGAAGGAACGGTGGATTTCCGGGTTCGTCGGCGCGGCCGCGGGGGCGCTGGTCGTGGGCGGCGTGTGGTTTGGCACGTATGCGGCACACGGGGGCGGCTCGGTGGTGGCGATGGTGGGCAAGACCCCCATCACGAGACAGGAGCTCGCGCAGCAGTCGGAGGCCTATGCCGGATCGGCCATGCTGGAGGAGCTCATCGCCAATGCCCTGATTGAGCAGGCGGCGGCCAAACAGCACGTCACGGCGACGAATGCGGAGATCAATCAGCAACTCACCGCCATCGAGATGCAGAACGGCATCACGTCGGATGCGCAGTTGAATTCGCTGCTTGCCCAGAACCACATGACGAAGGCGCAGTTTCTGAATCAAATTCGCGACAACATCCTCGCTTCGAAGCTCGCTGAGGCGCAGGTTCACGTGACGGACAAGCAGATTGCGTCGTACTACAAGCAGAACGCGTCCATGTTCACGGTGCCCGAGACGCGCAAGATCGCCATCATCGCGGTAAAGACGAAGGCAGATGCGGAGAAGGCCCTCACGGAAATCCAGTCGGGGACGCCCTTCGCTTCCGTGGCGAAGTCCGTCTCTATCGACGCGGCCACCCGCTCCAAAGGCGGCCTGCTCGGAACCTTCAGCCTCGATGAACTGAAGGCGGGCGATCCCGCCATCGCATCCACAGCCTTCGCCCTCAAGGCCGGCGCGGTGAGCGACCCGGTCAAGGTGCAGGGCGGATACGACATCGTGCAGTGCCAGGCGATCACGCCGCAGCACGTGGAGCCGCTGTCCGCCGTTCGCTCGCAGATTATCCAGGCCATCAAGCAGCAGAATGCCGAAAGCGAGACGAAGCTTGTGGCGCAGCTCGCGAAGTCGGCCGATATTCGAATCCTCGACCCGTCGTACGAGGCGGTGCTCACGGCCATCAAGAACCCGACATCGACTTGACTGTCGGGCCCGCGGTGGGTGGCCCTTGCGGCGGCCGCCCGCGGCGGATGTCCAAAGATTGACGCTCGCCTTGCTTTCATCTTAAATTTCGTGTACCGTAACATATACATCGACTGTTGCATCGCGATACAAGCGGCAGCGCTGAATTCCTCCTGCGGAGGAAACGGGGGACCCAACTCTCGGGGTGAAACGACATCCGTCGTGGGGCGCCTTTCCGCCCTAACCCGTCAGCTAACCTCGTAAGCGCACGGAAAGGGGACGATGCCATGTATCGCCGCTTTCTTCTCCTCGCTTTTTCTACCGGTGAGCCTCGTTGGTGCACCTCCTCTGCCGATCCCCCTCGCGCGATATCGCAGCTGCCTGTGTGTCTTTACGCAGGCGGCGCAGTTGAGATCGCCAAACCTTGAGGGGGGAGACCATGGATCTGCAAGCGACAAGGCCGGCCAATCCCGTCGAAGACGCGAAGTGGAGTCCGTTTCACCTGAAGCTCACCATCTATTCGTCTGGCGGGCCGTTTCTCGACGGGTACATCCTGAGCATCGTCGCCGTGGCGCTCACGCAGTTGACGCCTGAACTGCACCTGAACGCCATGTGGAGCGGGCTCGTTGGTGCATCGGCACTCATCGGCATCTTCATCGGCGGACTGCTCGGATACGTGACGGATCGGTTTGGGCGTCAGCTCATGTACACCATCGATTTCGTGTTGCTCATCGTGGCCTCGATTTTGCAGTTCTTTGTGCACAGTGCCTGGGAGCTCTTCGCCTTGCGCGTGGTGCTCGGCATCGCAGTCGGCGCGGATTATCCCATCGCGACGTCGCTTCTGACCGAGTTCGCGCCGCGCAAACATCGCGGCATGATGCTCGGCGTGACGGTCATCGCGTGGTACGTGGGCGCCACGGTCGCGTATCTGGTGGGGCAGTGGCTTTTGCCCATCGGGCCGGACGCATGGCGGTACATGCTGGCGTCGAGCGCGGTGCCGGGCATCGCGCTCGTGATTCTGCGGCTCGGGACGCCGGAGTCCCCCCGTTGGCTGCTGCAGCAGGGCCGGGCGCGCGAAGCGCTGAAGGTGCTTCGCGACATCTACGGGCCGGGAGCCAGCCTGAAGCACATCGCGGTGCCGGATGAGAAACGCACGCGCACCAGCTACCTGACGCTGTTCAATCGCACGTATTGGAAGCGAACGCTGTACGTGAGTGGATTTTTCACGGCCGCGGTCGCGCCGCTCTTCGCGATGCTGACGTTTGGCCCGACGCTCCTCGACGAGTACCACGTGCTCAGCGGATCGTCCGGGTACGGTTCGGCGCTCATCAGCGTGCTGTTCATCGTGGGGTGTGTGCCCGCGCTATGGTTTCTGAATCGCCTCGGGCGCAGGGCGACGATGATCGCCTCGTTTGCCGTCATGACCGTCGGCATGTTGCTCCTGGGACTGTTCCCGAAGGGGCCGCTTTGGGTCATCGGCCTCGGCTTTCTAGTGTACGCGCTGTTTTCCGGCGGGCCGAACATCATGGAGTGGCTTGCGCCGAACGAGTTGTTTCCTACGGAGGTGCGCGGCACCGCGGTTGGCGTGACGACCTGCATCAGCAGGCTGGGGGCCGTGGCCGGCACGTACCTCCTGCCGTGGGCTTTGGCTCGCTATGGCGTGGGTCCGACGATGTTGGTGGGGGCGCTCGTGACGTTCGGCGGATTCTTGATCTGCCTCTTCCTGGCGCCGGAGACGCGCGGCCTCACCCTGAACGCGGCGAGCGTCGGGGAGGACGTCGAGATGGAAAGTGCCTGGCGCTCCTCCGAACGCCGCCTGCGCGTCGGCCGCTGAGCCCTTCGCGATGGACGGAGAAGCCCTGGCTCCTAGTCGGGTTGCCAGGGCTTCTTCTCATTTCACGGCACACACGGTTTCACGTTCTCACGGCCTGACTCTTCACCAGGACGGCCACCAGTTGCCAGAGGGCGCCGAGCCCGACGAGCGCGTACACGAACTGCGAGAGCCAGGTTGCGCCGAAGATGGCACCCACGAGGTTGTAGTTGGCGAATCCAATCAGGCCCCAGTTGATGCCCCCAATGACGATGAGCGCCCAGGCGATCCAGTCCACGGGGTTCCAGCGCACGGTCTCACCTCCAAACCGAATCTGTCGCTAGGGTGTTCTGGCTTTTACCGCGCTATGCACCGGGCTTAACGCAATTTGCCGTTGCCCACGTCGATGGCGCACGTATATACTTGTGTCTGAATCTTTATTCAGGTCCTGTACACAGGTCGTGTCGCCGCGCGTCATGCAAGAGAGAGACGATAGGAGTGGACGGAGTGAAATCAGAGCACCTGTTGGACGTGAGGCCGAGGGTGGACGCGCATTTTCCGCGAGACGAAAAGGGTCATCTTCTCATCGGCGGGGTGAGCGCGGTCGATCTCGTGGCACAGTTCGGCACGCCGCTCATCGCGTACGACGAGGGGCTGATTCGCGATACCATCCGCGCGTTTCACCGCGTGTTTCAAGACGAAGGCGTGCCCTATCAGATTTCCTACGCCAGCAAGGCCTTCTGCACCATGGCCATCTGCCAACTCGCGCACGAGGAGGGCATGGGCATCGACGTGGTGTCCGGCGGCGAGTTGTACACCGCGCTCGCGGCCGGCGTGCCGGCGAGCAAGCTCCACATGCATGGCAACAACAAAACGCCGGAGGAACTCGAATACGCCATTGAGAGCGGCATCGGGGCCGTGATCGTGGACAATTTCGACGAGATCGATCTCCTGGCCGATATCCTTCAAGAAACCGGGCGCACGGTCGATGTCCTGGTGCGGGTGGCGCCAGGTGTCGAGGCGCACACGCACGACTACATCTCCACCGGGCAGCAGGACTCCAAGTTTGGCTTCGATCTCGCCAGCCACCAGGTGGAGGAGGCCTTTTCGCGGCTCAAAGAGGTGGAACGCGCGCGGGTCATCGGCGTGCATGCGCACATCGGATCGCAGATCTTCGATGTGGAGGGCTTTCGACTGCTCGCCGATCGAATGGCGGGCGTGTACGAAGACGGCCTGAGACGGTTCGGCCTGCCCTTTTCCGTGCTCAACCTGGGGGGCGGGTTTGGCATCCCGTACACGGATGAGGATGCGCCGCCGGTGGCCGATCTCGTCCGCGGCGTGATCCGCGCCGCCAAGGCGGCCTTTGCGGCGCGAGGCATGGACGTGCCGGTGCTCTGGATTGAACCCGGCCGAAGCATCGTCGGGCCCGCGGGCGTGACGCTGTACCGCGTGGGCAGTCGCAAGGTCATTCCGGGCGTGCGGAATTACGTCGCCATCGACGGGGGCATGACGGACAACCCGCGCCTGGCGCTCTATGGCGCGAAGTACCACGCGTGTTACGCAAATCGGGCGGCGGATCCGCCGGATCGCCCGTGGTCGGTGGCGGGCAAGTGCTGCGAGAGCGGGGACATGCTCATCTGGGATCTCCCGCTTCCGGATCCACAGCCGGGGGATCTCCTCGCCGTCTTCGCGACAGGCGCGTACACGTATGCGATGGCGAGCCACTACAACCGCATTCCCAAGCCTGCGGTGGTGTTTTGCCGGGATGGCGAGGCGCGCCTCGTGGCGCGGCGCGAGACGTGGGCGGACGTGGCGCGGCTCGATGTGCCGCTTCGGTGAGGGGCCTAGGGGGCCCCTTTTTTCGTGGGCCGGCGGCGGTGACGGCCCGCGATTCCGGCTTCGGAGTCGGCAAGTGATATACTGAAAGGTGGCCACCAGGCACGCG
>Ga0208683_100531_pt1 | contig 14785 bp, 15 predicted proteins | sample BED_Mat_host_9_1_FD_187141 | JGI IMG/M metagenome (GOLD analysis project Ga0208683, IMG submission 187141) | Extremophilic microbial mat communities from Yellowstone National Park, USA - BED_Mat_host_9_15 (SPAdes) (version 3) | ecosystem: Environmental > Aquatic > Thermal springs > Hot (42-90C) >... | reverse complement strand
CTTCCTCGAAACTCACTTCCACAAAGCGCACCGAACTTCCTGGTCGGAGATGCGCCAATTTGTCGAGATCGGCGGAGATGACCGTCGCAAGCTTGGGATAACCGCCCGTGGTCTGGCACTCGCGCATGAGCACAATGGGCAGGCCGTCCTGCGGCACCTGGACGCTGCCGGGCACGACCGGCTCGCTCGCGAGCTGCCGGATGGGCGCGCAAAGCGGCTCGCCGCGAAGCCTGAGCCCCATGCGATCCGACCGCGGCGCCACCTGCCACGTGCGGTCGAAGAAAGCCCGCCGCGCGCCTTCGTCGAACCAATCCGCCTGCTCGCCGCGCACCACGCGCAGGATGACGATCTCGTCCTCAATCTGATCCAGCCACCCGCCGACCTGGAACGGCGCGACAGCCGCGCGAGGAGAGATGGCGCGGAAACCCGCGGGCGGCGCGGCGGGTCCAGGCTGATAGGTCATCTCGCCTCCCGCGGCCAGGAGCTTGCCGATGCCGTAGCGGGGCAGCGCGCTCCGGCTGTCGAGCACTTGCTCCACGAGAAACCCGCCGCGGATGGCCAAATAGCCGCGAAATCCGCGCCGGGCATTCCGAATCTCAAGCACCGCGCCGCCTCCGAGCCAGACCGGGCGCTGCACGGGCAGTGGCTCGCCATCCACATACGCCAGGAAGTCCGCGCCACAGAGCGCAACGGCGGCGGGCGCCTCAAACGCGAGCTTCGGCCCCGCGCCCGTCACCTCGAGCGCCGCGCAATCTTCGGCGTTTCCCACCAGCCGATTGGCCGAGCGGAACGCCAACACGTCGAGCGCGCCCCCGAGCGGCACGCCCAGGTGGCGGTGATGCGGGCGCCCTCCATCCTGCACGGTCGTAAAGAGCCCCGGCGCCAACACGCGCACGCGCGCGATACCTGGCTCATGTGTACGCGCCAAAGCGGCCATGGTATTCCTCCTCCGTCACCGCTTCAAACCGCACCTCGTCGCCCGGCGAAAGAAGGCTCGGCGAAGGGCGGTGCACGTCAAACAGCGCGACCGGCGTGCGGCCGATGATCTGCCACCCCCCAGGTGTCGCGAACGAATACACCCCGGTCTGAAAGCCCGCGATCCCAACCGAGCCCCGTTCGACCCGGCTTCGCGGGGTCTCGCGGCGCGGCACGCGGAGCGGTTCCGGCAAGCCGATGAGATAGGCGAACCCCGGCGAAAATCCGATCATCGCCACGCGGTAGACCGCCTCCTGATGAAGGCGGATCACGTCCTGCGGCGAAACTCCCGCGCGTTCGGCCACCGCATCCAGGTCCGGGCCGAAGGAACCGCCGTAGACCACCGGCAGCGTGACGACTGCCTCCGGCCTCGTCGCAGGCACCGGCGAGCCCTGTGACCCCTGAATCGCGCGGCGAGCGCGCGCCAGCACATCGTCCGGGGACACGTCTTCGAAGCGCGCGTAGACCGCGACGGATCGATAGCCAATGGTGATGTCTTCAATTCCATCTACGCCTTCGAGCTCTCGCAAAAGCGCCGCTCGCAAAGACAGAAGCCTGTCGAGCGCCTCACCCGTCTCGATGGGGACTTCCTCCGGGAGGCGCAGGAGAAGCGCCTGATCGCCCATGAACTCCAGTCGCACCTTGTCTTCGATCACGGCCGATTCCCACGCCTTCCGCGATGATTTACACTCATTGTATCGAATCTTCGCGTCATGTTCCGCGCAAAGGAGGGGTTCGCCATGTGCACCGGGGGAGAGCCGCGCGTGACGGTGGTGCTCGCCGTGTACAACCGGGCGCGCGATTTGCCGATGGCCATCGCAAGCGTGTTCGCACAGACCACGCCGGCATGGGAACTGCTCGTGGTGGACGATGGATCCACGGACGACTCGCTCGCGATTGCCCGGCGCTTCTTGTGGGACCCTCGCGTGCGCGTGTTGTCGCTCGGGGAAAACGAGGGCCTTGGCAACGCACTGCATGCGGCCCTGCCGCACGTGCGAACGCCGTACTTCGTCACCTTGGACAGCGACGACTGGTTTGCGCCGACGGCCCTCGCCGAACTGACCGCCGCCATGGACGAGGGACCCGCCGACGCGGTCGTCGCCTCCGCCAACGCCCAGCACTGGCGAGAAGACAGCGGCCGCCTGATGCGCGATCACGTCCTGCGCGGGCGTGCGTTTTCGGACAAGTTCGACGTTTTTCGCTACGGACCGTATCTCGTGCCGCGCTTTTACCGCACGGAGGCCGTCCTGCGCGTCGGAGGTTTTGAGCGCGATCCGCACGGCCAGGGCCGCTACTACGAGGACAAACTCATCCTCCTCAAGCTCGCCGCCATCGGCCGATTCCTGCACGTGGATCGCGTGCTGTACCACGTCCGCCTGCACGCGGCAAATCTCACGCGGCCCGAGGAGCGGGCGCGCCTCAACGCCATCAAGAAGGCGATGTACGAGCGGATGATGCGCGAGTGGGGAGATCCGTACGAGATCGTGTGGAAGACGCACCCGGAGGGGTGGCTCGATGTGGCCGATCTCGTCCCGCGCGAGTCCGCCGGCGCTCAGGATCGGCGGACCCACTGAAAGACGAGATCGACCGACTGCTCTACGTCGTCCGCGTAGATCACGTCGAAGATCACGTGCGCGCGGCCGCCCGCCTCGCCCACAGACACCTGGACAGATCGCGTCTCGGCGCGGACCGGCAGCTCCTTCCCGTAGGCGCGAAGGACGAGATCCTGCGACTTGCCCGCGGCGAAGACCTGCGTGAACGAGACTTCGCCGCGGCGCACCATGAGGACGCGATCGCGCTCCATCCGCACGGCGTACATCGCCTCGCCGTCCTGGAACGAGAGCAGGTGGCCGCCCTTGGTCTGGAGCCAGCGCGCGTCCTTCGCCTCGCCGCGGGTGGTTTGATACCGCGCCCGCCCGCCTTCGCGCACCCGCGCGCGCCGGCGCCAGGTAACGTGGCAGCCCCAGGACACGCCCTCCTGCGGTTCCAGCCAAGCACTCACGGCCTTCACCGCACAAACGCGAGCAGGGCCTCGCGCACGATTTTCGCGGCGAGGATCTGCGTCTGCTCCGTCGGATCGATCTGAGGCGCGACCTCGACGAGATCGAAGCCGACGACGCGCAGGGCCTTCATATAGGTGATGGCGCGGAACGCCTCCGGCGCGAAGATGCCGCCGTGCTCCGCCGTGCCCGTGCCCGGGGCCGTGGCCGGATCGAACACGTCGATGTCCCAGGTGATGTAGACCGGCTTCCCGTGCAGCTCCGGCAAGACGGCGCGGAGCGGCTCGGCGAGCTCGAACGGCGCGAAGTGGGTGTGCTCGCGCGCCCAGCGGAATTCCTCGCGCGTGCCGCTGCGAATGCCGAACTGGTACACGCGATCCGGCCCGATGAGATCGCACACCTTCTTAATGACGGTGGCGTGCGAGAGCGGTTCGCCCTCGTAGTGATCGCGCAGATCGGTGTGCGCGTCGATGTGGATGACGCGCAGATCCGGGTAGCGCTCCGCCGCCGCGCGGATGGATCCCCACGAGACCAGGTGTTCGCCGCCGAGGCCTATCGGCAGCTTGTCCGCGGCGTAAAGCGCCGACACGTACTGATAGATGCGATCCAGGCTCTCCTCCGGATTGCCGAACGGAAGCGGAATGTCCCCCGCGTCAAAGTAGGCGATCTCGCTGAGGTCGCGATCGAGATACGGGCTGTACTCCTCGAGCCCGAGGCTCACCTCGCGGATGCGCGCGGGACCTAAGCGCGCCCCGGCCCGGAACGACACGGTCCAGTCCATGGGCATGCCGTAGATGACCGCCTTGGCGGCGCTGAAATCCTCCGTGGCGCCGATGAACACATTGCCGCTGTAGGCGAGCGGAAAAGGCTTTTCGACATCGAACGAGAACGTCATTCGCCGACGAGCTCCTTCACAAAATTCGGCAGGACGAGCGAGGCGTGGTGAATCTCGCGGTTGTAATACTTGGTGTCGTGCACCCGGACCTCGCGGACGTCCTGCGGGCGATACTTCTTGCTGCCGAGCGTGAAGCTCCACATGCCCGTCGGATACGTGGGCACATACGCGAGGTACAGCTGCGCAATGGGGAACGTCGCCCGCACGTCGCCGTACACCTGGCGGATGAGGTCCTGGTTGATGAACGGCGACTCGGTCTGGGCTGCCATGAGGCCGTCTTCCTTCAGCGCTCGGAACACGGACTCGTAGAACGGGCGCTGGAAGAGCCCGACCGCCGGCCCCACCGGATCCGTCGAGTCGATGAGGATGACGTCGAACTCGTTCGGGTGCTCCTCGACGTACCGGATGCCATCCACAATCTGCACGTCCACGCGCGGATCGGAGAGGCCCGAGGCGATGTGCGGGAAGTACTTCTTGGACGCCTCCACGACGCGCCCGTCGATCTCGGCGAGCACCGCGCGCTCGACGGACGGGTGCTTGATGACCTCGCGGATGATGCCGCCGTCGCCGCCGCCCACAACGAGCACGCTCTTCGGATTCGGGTGCGTGTGCAGCGGCACGTGCGCCAGCATCTCGTGGTACACAAACTCGTCCTTGTCCGTCGTCATGATGCAGCCGTCGAGCACGAGCAGATTGCCGTACTGGACCGTCTTGTACACGTCGAGCTGCTGGTACTCGGTCTTCTCGCTGTGAATGGTCTTCTCTATCCGCAAGCCAATCGTCAGGTTGTCGTTCTGAAGCTCCGTAAACCACAGATTGGTCTGTGCCACGCTCATCCATCCTTTCTCGGGCGGTATTATATCAAACTCGCCAAAAAGGCCCGAGGACAAGCGTACAGAATTCAACGCGGAGGATCCAGTTGGAGTGATGGGTCACGCGCGCAAGCCGTGAGTGCTGTGGATTGAGTGAAATTGAATCGACTCACATCTCTCGTTGGGCAACTGCCGTGATGGCCGTGACGCTTGCCATCATCTCCGCTGAGGGAACCATCGGGGCCCTCATGCTATCCAGACCCCATCATCCGTAGCACTCGTCCGCCCGTTCCGCAAGGATGCCTCGAGGACCACCGCTGGTTCAGCAAAGCACCCTTCTTTTCCCCCCTTTACACGAACGAGGCAGCCCTTCTCCAGAGCTGCCTCGACTGCCTAAACACAGCGCCGATTCAATCGATGGGATACCCGCCTTGTTCCACCACTGCGCGCGCCAACTTGCGCCGCCTTGCGATCCCGTCGGGATCGCGCAGGCCCGCGAGGTTGCGGATGGCGTCGAGTGCCCGCTCCCGCACACCCGCGTGATCGCCAATCGCGGCGAAGAGCGCGACCGCGGCCTGCACCGCCGCCTGGATCTCATCGTCCACCGCGACGCTGGCAAGCGCCGCATGCACCTCGGCCTGCGCCCCGGACGCCGCCTTTTCCGCGCGCGCCAGCGCGCTCTCCGCAGCGTAGAGCGAAATGGCGAGATCGGCCAGATGCATGGCCATCTCTTGCTCCGCGTCGAGCCGGCCGGCGAACCGATCCGCCACCAAGGCGCAGCCGGCGAGGTACAGCGCGCGCATCTGCTCGATGGCCGCGCGCTCGTGGGCCATCGGACCACCGCGCACCTCCACCCGCTTGCCCAGCGCGTCCACCGCCGCGGACAAGCGGGAGACCATCTCCGGTTGACGACTCACGCGGCGCAGGAAGTGGGTGGGGATGAGCAGGCGATTGATCTCGTTCGTTCCCTCGAAGATGCGCTGAATGCGCGCGTCGCGAAGCATCCGCTCGACGTGATACTCGCGGATATAGCCGTACCCGCCGTGGATCTGCACCGCCTCGTCCGCGGCCTTCCACAGCGTCTCGGATCCGTGCACCTTGCACACCGCGCACTCGATGGCGTGCTCGCGCAGCCGGGCTTCCTTCTCGCGCGTGGGCAGTTCGCCGTAGAGCGGCGCCAGCGCGCCTTCGAGCATCGCCGCCGTCCGGTAGACGAGCGACTCCGCCGCATAGATCCGCGCCGCCACGGAAGCCAGCTTCGCCTGCGTGGCGGGAAACTCGGCGATGGCCCGGCCGAATTGGCGCCGTTCCGCCGCATAGCGGGCCGCCACCGCCAGTGCCCGCTTCGCTCCGCCGACGTTGCCTGCGCCGAGGTTGAACCGGCCGAGATTCAGCACGCCAAGCGCCACCGCGTGCCCCCGGCCCACTTCGCCAATGACGTTTTCCACAGGCACCGGGCAGTCGTCGAAGATCACCTGGCGCGTCGACGATCCATGGATGCCCATCTTCTGCTCCTCGGGCCCGAGGGAAATGCCGGGAAAGGATCGCTCCACGAGGAACGCGGTGAAGTGTTCGCCATCGATCTTCGCGTACACGACGAACGTGTCCGCGAATCCCGCGTTCGTGATGAACTGCTTCGTTCCCGAAATGAGGTAGTGCGTGCCGTCTTCGCTGAGCCGCGCCACCGTCTTCGCCGCGAGCGCGTCCGATCCGGCCGTCGGCTCGGTCAGGCAGTAGGCGCCGAGATATTCTCCGCTCGCCATCTTCGGCAGGACGCGGTGCTTAACGGCCTCGCTCGCAAAGTATGTGATGGGCAGCGTCGCGATGCAGGTGTGGTTGGAATGCGCGACGCCGTACGCCCCCGTCATTCCCACCATCTCGCCCACGATGCCCTTGGAAATCTTGTCGAGCCCAAGGCCCCCGTACGCCTCCGGCACGCTGTGCGCGAGAAGGCCGAGATCGCCCGCCCGCTTCAGAAGCTGGACCACGCGGTCGAAATCCTCGGCCTCGATGGCATCCTGCTGGGGCCAGACCTCCCGCTCCACGAAGTCGCGCGCGGTCTTCCGAATCATGCGGTGTTCCTCGGTGAACTCCTCCGGCGTGTAGACGTCCGCAGGATCGGCCGACCGCACCAAAAATTCCCCACCTGGCACCTGAACCTGCTCCATGCTCCTATCTCCCTTCTCGCTCCGGCCATGCGTCCGCATCGCGTCACGACACGCACACGATGACCTTCCCGACCGTCTTCCGCCCGCCGAGCGCATCCATCGCGGGAATCACGTCTTCGAACGGGTACACATGCCGCACCAGGGGGCGGATGCGCCCCGCCTCATACAGTCGGATGAGCTCCTCGTGCATCTCGCGAACCGCCTCCGGATACAACCGGTGAAACAGCCCCCAATGCACGCCCACGAGGCTGTAGTTCTTGACGAGCGCGTGGTTCATGGGCGCCTGTGGGATGCGCCCGCTCGCAAACCCGATGACAAGCAGTCGCCCTTCGAACGCGATGCACCTGCGCGACGCGTCGAACACGTCTCCGCCCACCGGATCGAAGATGACGTGCGCGCCGCGGCCTGATGTGAACGCTTTCACCGCCTCCACAAAATCTCCGCTGCGGTAGTCGACCGCCTCGTCCGCGCCAAGCTGGCGGCACGTCTCCACCTTTTCCGGCCCGCCCGCCGTCGCGATGACGCGCGCACCCGCCGCTTTGCCGAGTTGAATCGCCGCCGACCCGACCCCGCCCGCGCCTGCATGCACCAGCAAGACCTCGCCGGGTTGGAGCCGCGCCAGGCGATGGAGCGCGTAATACGCGGTATGGTAGGTGATGAACATCGCCGCGGCCTCCGCCGGAGGCGCGCCCTGAGGCACCCTGTGCACCTGCGCGAGCGGCACCACCACCTGTTCCGCCAGGCCGCCGTGCGGCAGCTGCGGCAGGGCAATGACGCGATCGCCCACCTGAAACGTCGATCCCGGCGCGACCTCTTCCACCACCCCGCACACCTCGACGCCAGGCGTGAAGGGAAGGGGCGGCTTCTCCTGATACTGCCCCTGGCAGACCAGCAGATCCAGGAAGTTCAACGCCGCCGCCTCGACGCGAATCCGGGCGCTCCCCGGCTGCATCGCCGGAACGGGGGTATCTTCAAAGCGCAGCACGTCGCGATGGTGCCCCAATTCTCGCACGACCCAGGCCTTCACCGGCATCCTCCTTTCGAATACGAAACAAGAATTCACAATCGAAACAAACGAACTCCACGCCTCTGTTCTCAGTGTACGTGACCTCGCTCCCTGTGGCAAGCATCGGCCTCGCGCGGGCACGAGGCTTGGCATATTTTTCTTATCACTGCACACACTACCGATGTGCTCATCTTCATTCGTGTCCGGAGGTCCCGCGCCATGCCGAAACCTTTCCTTTCCGACGCCGATTCGCCGCTTCCGCGCCGCACCCGGCGTTCCTTCGCCCGAGCCGCCGCCATGGCCTTTGGTGCCGCGTTCGGCGCCGGATTCGTCGGTACCTCGCTCGTGCTCGTGGGCCTCAAACTCCTCCCTCTTCCGTCGACCGCTAAGACCGCGCCGACCGAACTAACCAGCGCGGACGGCCGCCCCATCGCCCTCTGGTCCCCCGCCGGACAGGCGCGGGCCACTCTGCCTCTCGGTGCGTTCCCGCGCTGGCTGGTCGAGGCCACACTCGCGACCGAAGACGCGAATTTCTACCGCGATCACGCCATCAGCGTGCGCTCCTCGCTCCGCGCGGTGGCGGTCAACGTACGCCATGGCGAGATCGTCCAGGGCGGATCCACCATCACGCAGCAGCTCGCAAAAAACCTGTACCTCACCCAGGATCGCACGTTCGGCCGCAAGCTGCGGGAGGCCATGCTCGCCCTGCAGCTCGAGTTGCACGAGCCGAAGGACTGGATTCTGGACCGATACCTCAACGTCGTCTACTACGGGCACGGCGCGTACGGCGCCCCCGCAGCAAGTCAGCTCTACTTCGGCAAACCGGTTCAGTCGCTCGATCTCGCCGAAAGCGCCTTGCTCGCCGGTCTGCCCAAGGGCCCGGCGCTGTACTCGCCGCTCGATCACCCGGAGCGCGCCAAGGCCCGCCAGAGAGTGGTGCTCGAGCGCATGGTGCAGACGGGTTACATCACACAGGCCGAGGCGGACGCCGCGTACGCCGAGCCCCTGCACATTGCGCGCCACCAGCCGCCCACGCTTCAGGCGCCGTACTTCAGCGAGATGGCGTTCAACGAGGCCAAGCGCATGGCCCGGCTCACGGACGGCGATCTCGACGCGGGCTACGTCCGCATCCACACGACGCTCGACCCGCTGCTGCAAAAGGCGGCGGAGCGCGCCATTCAGTCGACGCTGCCGAAGGGAAGCCACCTCGAAGCCGCGCTCGTGGCCCTAGATCCGCAAACCGGCGCCATCCGCGCGCTCGTCGGTGGGCGAGACTACCGCGAGAGCCCGTTCAACCGGGCGCTCGGCAAGCGGCAGCCGGGATCGACGTTCAAGGCGTTCGTCTACGGGGCGGCGCTCACGCGCGGTTGGACGCCCGCGCGCGAGGTGGACTCAAAGCTCACGACGTTCATCTACGGCCCATCCCCCAAGGACGAATACACGGTGCACGACTACGGCGACATCTACGCCGGCCGGCCGCTCACGCTGCGGGAAGCCATCGCCCGATCGGACAACGTGTACGCCGTGCAGACGGAGCTCGCCATCGGAGCCCAAAACGTCATGGATTTCGCCAAGAAGCTCGGGATTCAAGAGGAGATGAAGCCGTATCCCTCCCTTGCCCTCGGCGTGTTTCCCGTCACCCCGGTGGAACTGGCGGCGGCCTACGCGGCCTTCGCCAACGGCGGCTACAGGGTCACGCCGCACGCGGTCGAGTCCGTCGACACGCCGTACGGCCGGACGGTCCATCCGCTCGAGAAGGCGCGCGTCATCTCGCCTGAGCTCGCGTTTCAGATGACTGATCTCATGCAGAGCGTGCTCGCCCCCGGCGGAACGGGATATGGCGCTCGGCCGTACCTGCACGCCCCTGCCGCGGCGAAGACCGGCACGACCGATACAGACGCCTGGATGGTGGGTTACACGCCCCGGCTTGTGGTGGCGGTGTGGGTGGGTTACGACTCGGGCCGGCCGCTCACGGTGCAGGAGTCTCACCTCGCGGCGCCTATCTGGGGGAAGTTCATGGGGACGGCGCAGGCGCACCTGCCCGGGCCGTGGTACACGCCGCCGTCCGATCTCGAGGCCGTCCGGATCGACCCGCTGTCCGGCGCGCTCGCCACGCCTCAGTGCGGCGCCGCGGAGACGGACTACTTCCTGCCAGGAACCGCCCCCACAGCCACGTGCCCGCTTCATCGGCCTCCGGTCGTGCCCGAACCCGCGCCGAGCCGATGGTGGAACTGGCTGCGGCGGCTCTTCTAGGCTCGGCGCGGCCCGCGCCCTGCGCACTGCCGCACGCGCGCGGGCAAGGCTCGCTCCGGCGCGGAATCTTGCGACAAGTCGAGCCCGGCCTGTGGTACAATGGCGGAGAGTAATCCATGGGGGCGTGAACGAGTGGAAGAGCGTCTGTCGAGACGAGTCAGAACCATCCGGCCGTCGGCGACCATGAGCGTCGACAGCAAGACCAAGCAACTCATCGCCAAGGGCCAGCCGGTGATCAACATGAGCGTCGGCGAACCGGACTTTCAGACGCCGGTTCCGGCCGCCTTCGCGGGCATCCGCGCCATCACCAACGGGCAGACCCGCTACACGGAGGCCGCGGGCATGCTGGCCCTCCGCAAGGCCATCGCGCATAAACTTCAGGCCGAAAACGGCCTTCATTACGCGCCGGAGCAAATCGTGGTCTCGAACGGCGCGAAGCACACGCTGTACAACATCTTCGTGACCATCCTCGACGAAGGCGACGAGGTGATTCTCCCCGCGCCGTACTGGACCTCGTATCCGGAGCAGATCCGCGTGGCGGGCGGTAAGCCCGTCGTGATCGAGTGCGGGCCCGAGACGGGCTTCAAGCTCACGCCAGACCAACTCGCTGCGGCCATCACGCCGCGGACGAAGGCGGTCCTGCTGAACAGCCCGTGCAACCCCACCGGGTCCGTGTACCACGAGGAAGAGTTGAAGGCGCTCGGCGAAGTCCTCCGCCAGCACGACATCTACGTCGTTCTCGACGAGATTTACGAGCGCCTGGTCTACGGCGTGAAACACGTGAGTCTCGTGGCCGCCTGCCCCGATTTGTACGATCGCACCCTCGTCGTGAACGGCTTTTCGAAGGCGTTCGCGATGACGGGGTGGCGCCTCGGCTACGTGGCCGCGCCGCTCGATCTCGCCAAGGCCATGGCGAGCTTCCAGAGCCACTCCACGGGCAGCCCGGCGACCATGTCGCAAATCGCGGGCGAAACGGCGCTTGCGCACTTCGATCCAAGCGTGATCGACGTCTTCCGCCGCCGTCGCGATGCGCTCGTGGCGGGGCTGAACAGCCTCGAGGGCGTGCGCTGCCTCGTGCCCGAAGGCGCATTTTACGCGTTCCCCGACATCCGCGGCGTCCTCGGGCGCCGATACGAGGGCCAGGCCATCGAGACGAGCGCGGACTACTGCGAACTGTTGCTCGAGCACGCGCTCGTCGCGAGCGTCCCGGGCGAGGCGTTCGGCGCGCCGGGCTACGTCCGCTTCTCGTACGCCGTGCGCGACGAGGACGTCATCGAAGCCGTGAATCGCATGCGCGAATTCCACAGCAAGCTCACGAACTGACATTCGCAACTCGACGCGAGGGCCCCGAAGCCTCGGGGCCCTCGCTTGGTGTCACGGCGTCACTGCGGTTCGCTCGAGGCGCCCGGATGCGCGGGATGGATCTCCCCGTGCGCATCGAGGATCTGGTGATCTTGCTGCACCTCGATAAGGCCCGCGTTGTGCAACGCCTGCAACACCTCAAACAGACTGTCGCGCTTCTCCTCCGGCAGCGATCGCACGAATTGATTGATATCCTGCGCCGGGGCCAGTTGCACGAAGTGCACCCCGCCGTACTTCGCGTACAAGTCGCGCCTGTACGTCATCCGCTCCCCTCCTCGCTGTGCCAACAAGCGTATTGTCCACCGAAGCCGCCGAGCCTATGCCACTTGGGCGCGTGCCCCGCACGGCCCTCAGGCGATTGTCATACGCTTTAGGAGCAGGCTGGGGAAGCGAGGTGGACTGTGATGAATGCCAAGCCCCAGAAGGCCGAGCGCATCCCCGGCGTCGCGCTCGCGAAGGCGCAGGCGGCGCGCCCCGCGAACGGGCGGGGAACAAGAAAAGCCGCCGCGCGATCCGGCGGGAGAAACGGCGCGCCCGCGCAGGCGAAGGCCGGCAACAAGGCGCCTGCCCCATCGCAGCTCCTGACGCCCAAGAACATGCAGGACACGCTGAAGACGGTCGGCAATCTGCGGAACATGGTCAAAAACTGGCTGAACTATCTCCAGCAGGCCGACAAGATGCTCGATACCTTCTACGTCACGACCGGGGCCTTGAAGGAAAGCGGCGTGCTCGACAAACTGCTCAAGTTCAAAGGCCGCAACCTGACGACCGAAGATTTCACCAACATTCTCGCGGCGCTCTTGTCGTCGCCCCTGGCCGAGGGATTCCTCAAGGGATCGGGCAGCAACAGCGGCGAAAGCGGGTCGGCGCATGAGACGGCCGGATCGGCGCAAAGCGCGCAGTCCGCGCCGAACGCACCAAACGCGGCCGCGACCATGCAGCAGCCGCCCCAAGCCCAACAGGCGCCCGGGCCCACGTACGCGCCGCCGGCCTACGCGCCCTACGCAGCCCCCATGCAGCCGTACGCTGCGCCGCAGCCGATGTACGGAGCGCCGCCACCGTATCCGTATTACGGACCGCCGCCGACGCCTGTGCCGCCACCAACGAGGCCCGCTGCCGACACTGGGCGCGCGCCCAACTGAACCCTGCGTCAGAAGCCGCCTTGCCATCCGCCCGGGCGGCTTCTTGTTCCTCTTCACGAAATTTGCGCATGTCCGAATCATCCCGTACGCATGCCTCTGCGATACAATGGAGACAGGATGAACCTGTTGGAGGCGCCATGGCAGCTCGTCGGTATTCGAGACGAGCCGGCCTCGGACTCGCGCGCGCAGGCCGGCCATGAGCCGCCCCAATCAAACGACCCGCAGACGTAAAATCCCCCAAACACGGCGAAAGGGCTGGTCCCTCGCCGCATCGGCGGGGATCAGCCCTCTTCTCGTTTCAGTCCTTCGTCTGCTTGGGGACGAACTTCTTAATTTCCTTCAGCGTCTTCTCGTCGACGGGCGGCCCATACTTTTTCACGATCTCGTCGACGTTCGTCGTCGGGCCGTTCTTCGTCGCGTCCGTGTACGCCTTCACAAACTGCTTGAACCGGCTCTCGGGCACGGGCAGGCCGAGCTTGTTCGCGAAGTTTTTCGCCAGCGACTCGACCTGGTTTGGATCCCGCCACGACTCCGGCGGAACGTTCTTGACGTCTTCGAGGATCTCAAAGATGGCCTTCCGCTTTCCGGCCAGGTTTTGCTTCAACACGTCGAGCGATCCCGCCGGCGGCTGCTGCGCTGCGACCGAAAGCGGTGGCTGATCCACCGGCGCCGCCGCCTGCTGCGGCCGCTTGGCCTTCGCCTGTGGCTTGCGCCCCTTCTTTCCGGATGAAGCCGCCATGGTTGCACCCTCCTCCTCGCATTGCCCCTACCGGAGCCTCTCCTCAGGGTATGCGAGCCGAAGAAAGGGTGTCTCGATTCACGCCGCCCAAAATGGCGCTCGCGGCGAGCCTACGACTGCCTCACCTCGGGGCTTCGCAGCCGAATGTCGATGGCGGCGGCGAGAATCGCCGCGAGCACCATCAGCGCACCGCCGATGGCGCCCCACCACTCGCGGTGCGCCGCGCACACGAGAAGCGCAAACCCAGTGAACAGCATCAGGCTCAAGCCGACAAACGCCACCACAAACATGTGAAGGACCTTGCGTACCACCTTCACGAGCCTTCCCTCCGCGTGCTTGGTGACAGCATCATACCAAGGGATGGGGCGAAACGAAAACAGGTCAACCTCCGATGCGGGACATCTCCACTTTCGGCTTTCTCGCCGTCGCCTCGCTCCGCAGTTCCGAATATCGGTCCTGGCGCTTGCGCCACACGTCCGCCACAAACGCCCCGATCTCCTCCTCCGACGCGCCGCGATCGAACAGCGGCCGAAGCGAGACGCCGCGCGCGCCAAACAAGCACGTGAAGAGCTCCCCTGCCGCCGTCACCCGGAGCCTCGTGCAAAATCGGCAAAACGGTCGGGAAACCGAGTGGATCACGCCGATCTCGCCCTGACCGTCCCGGTACCGATACCGCGTCGCCACCTCGCCTTCGCGCCGCGGAGGCAGCGGCTCGAGCGGATACCGCGCCCCAATCCAGGCGAGGATCTCGTCCGCCGTCACCACGTCCTCCATGCGCCAGCCGTTGGTCGTCCCGACATCCATATATTCAATGAAGCGCACAATCACGCCTGTCCCTCGGAACCGCTCGGCGATGGCCACCACCTCGTCCTCGTTCCACCCGCGGCGGACCACCACGTTCACCTTCACCGGCGCAAGCCCCGCCTCCTCGGCGGCCTCGATGGCCGTGAGAACCCGATGGACCGGAAACCGGACGCCGTTCATCCGCGCCGCCACGTCCGGGCGCAGGGCGTCGAGGCTCACCGTGATCCGCGTCAGCCCCGCCTTCTTCAGCGCCATCGCCTTCTCGCGCGTGAGCAAACTGCCGTTCGTCGTCATGGCAATCTCGTGAAGCCCGGGCACGGCAGCCACCTTCTCGACGATCTCGACGACCTCCCGGCGCAGAAGCGGCTCGCCGCCCGTGAGCCGCACCTTCTCCAGCCCAAGCGGCACAAGCGCCCGCACCAGCTTCGCGATCTCGTCCGGCGACATGAGCGCATCGGGGCGCAGAAACGGATAATCCGGCCCGAACACGTCGCTCGGCATGCAGTACGGGCAGCGAAAGTTGCATCGATCCGTGAGCGACACGCGCAGGTCCCGAAGCGGCCGCCCGAGCCGATCCGTCAGCGCCTCTTCCCCCGTCGCCATGGTGCATCCCCCATTTCTCGCACACC
>Ga0208683_100526_pt1 | contig 14796 bp, 16 predicted proteins | sample BED_Mat_host_9_1_FD_187141 | JGI IMG/M metagenome (GOLD analysis project Ga0208683, IMG submission 187141) | Extremophilic microbial mat communities from Yellowstone National Park, USA - BED_Mat_host_9_15 (SPAdes) (version 3) | ecosystem: Environmental > Aquatic > Thermal springs > Hot (42-90C) >... | reverse complement strand
TGAGTTATGAGCCATATTGATAGTTTTACTTGTGGATTGGTCAATCCACTGTTGGAAAGCCAATTGAATAAGTAAATGCCAAATTGGATCTATTTCATTTGCTGTTTTATCTACAAAATGTAAATATTTCCCCTTCTTTATTATTTCGTAGACTATTTTTTCTACATCTTCTTTTCTAACTTTCTCCAACTTTATTAGGTCATTTATTATTTCATACTGTAGTAACTTTTCTTTGTCCACCTCTTTTCCATCATACAAGTCCACCAACAATTTGAAGACTTCATTTTTAGTTTTAGTATATTCATATTCTAGTAAGCCTCTAATACCTTCTGATTCTATTTTTCTTTTTATCCATGAAGGTGATATAAATCCAACCAATCTATCTTTTCCATCAATACCTTTGATATACCTTATTGTTATTCTGCTAAAAAGTGGTTCAAAAGATGAAGTAGTATTTTGTAATAATGAGACAGTTCCAGTCGGTTGTGCTGTTAACAGAGTGCTGTTTCTTATTCCATACTTCTTTATTTCTTCTTCTATTTCATCAAAGGAAACTTGACCTTCAAATTTCTCCCTAATCCTTTCACTTACCTTGAACTCCTTTTCTTTTACAATCTTATTATATTTACTATTTAAGACCTTTTCAATATAATCTTTTAATGGTTTTCTATTTAAGAAAGATATCACATATTTTTCTTTATTGAATAATGGGAAACTACCATACTTCTTTGCCAACTCTATGGACTTTCTGTAGGCAACATAGGAAATAAACTTCATTATTTGTTCCCCAATGTAAACAGCATCGAAACTATCATAATTTACATTAATCAGACTTAGTAGTTCAGCAAATCCAGCTATTCCTATTCCAATCCTTCTCAACATTTTATTCATTTTTAAGAAAGGATAAGAAGGATAATGGTTCATAGTTATTATACCATCACCTAATTCTACTGCCAATTCAACATGTTTCTTTAGTTCACCAAAATCATAATACCATTGGTCTTCAGAGATGAATTTAACAAACTTGGCAATATTGATAGATATTAAGTTACAAGAATCATAAGGATATAAAGGTTCTTCTCCACAAGGATTTGTGGCATTAATTACTCCTAGTATTTTTATGAGATTGTTGTACTTATTAATTGAAGTTACATTAAGCAGTGCCGGATCACCACTATCATATTGTCCTATCAAATCTAACTTGATTAAATCTTTCACATTTACTATTTTTACATTTGATTGATCTAAGATTTTCAATTCTTCCATTGATAGATATTTAGAGGAATCCAAATATACTGATTGTTTTTCTTCAAGTTCGTCTAACACTTGTTCTTGGAAATAATCATCAAAGGGTAGTGTATAAGAACCTACTATTTTATCCTTATATTTATCAATCATAAGAAAAGCCTTATTTCTAAGTCCAACTATTAACAATTCCTCAGTAGTTACATATTTTGAGTCATTTAGACTTATAAGACCACCATTTTCTTCTAACTCTTCAATGATTAATTCTTGTATAAATTCATCCTCAATTGACCCTATCCATTTTCCTATTAAATAATCTACTTTTTTACTGTCTAATAATGGAACTTCCTCAAACTGTAAAAGATCTGGAGAAAAGAGAATTGAAATATTGAAACTCTGTAGATTTTTATAGTTTTCATATATTTCATAACTGTTTCCTAAAATAGTCTCCAATTTATTATCACTTAAACGAAACGGATTCCTTTCATCCTTTTTAATGTCTTTATAGATTTTTCCTAATAACCTTAAGTCATAAGAGTCCTTTAAAGAGTTTTCAGATTCTTCCCTAAACATTTTGTAGAATGTTAAGTATTTATTCCATTTGTCACCCTTTTGTAAAATTCTGGCTACTGTTTCATTCTTAATAGCTATAAAATCTAGAATATCTTGATGTAAAAATGGAAGAATTCCAATATTGGCAGATCTTCTTCTACCACCTTGTAAAATTATTTCTCCATTAGTGTTTAACAATTGGAGGAAAGAAATAGAACCAGAGGAAAATCCACCATTTGTTTCTATTAATGAACCTTTGGGTCTCAAATATCCTAAATAAAATCCAGTTCCTCCACCTCCTTTATTGGCTAAACTCATTTGTCTTAATGCCTCTGTAATACTGTTTGTCATGTATTCTGGTAGATCAAATGGATACCTTATTATATTATCTGGTTCTGTAATGGAATCAAACATGGGTATAACAAAACAAGCAGAAAAAGTTGCTTCGATGCCGTGGTACTTGAGATTATATATTTCTGCTCCAGCATTCATCAATGTTGGTGTATTTGGCATTATGTATCCATTTTTCATTGCTTGGTATAGTTCTTCCATTTTCTCTTCATAAAGAGACTTATCTACTATTCTTAAGAAGAATGTGATCGGGACTAAACCATAATATTCCTCCCTTATTAATTCCCTTAAATCAAATGTTTTATAGGAATTTATATTGAATCTCTGTAAATTCTTTTTTACACTTTCTAATTCTTCATCTGTTAGTTTGTGTAGACTGGTAAGTATTTTTTCAGGTGTTAAGTGAAATGCTAAACTTATGGTTAAAGCAACTCTTTTGTATACATCATCAAAGCTTTCTTCATAATATCCTCCATTTGCCTTTTTATGGAAATATCTTTCTTTTAGGTACTCGAAAACTTGAGACATTGTATATATCTTTCTTTAAAACTGCTTTATATTTCTCTGGCTTCCTCCCCACACTAGGAGGGTGGGAGTAACCCTCCTAGTGGGATCATTGTTCCCACCATCGATTCGGGTGTACATGTCTCATCTGGTGGGCAGACGGGTGGAGCAGAGACCCACCCCTTGTTAAAGGGGCTTTCATCTAGCCCTTTGAAGGAAAAGGAAGATAACTGTTGCTCCTCCCACAGTCTCATTTTACTCCCACTCGAGCTGGGGAGGAGTATCGTCATCATCACTACAAGGAGTCTTGACAAACAAGTATTTAAACCTTTCTACCCTCCTTTTACAGACTCAATATGGATCTTACTAGATTTAGTATATATGTGTAATCAATAGACATTATAATTGTTGATAAAATGAGACCAATGGTCAGTAATTTAAGAATAATTGTCAGCTCAAGACTTAAAATATCGAAAAGAGAAAATTGGAATAAATGAGAAAAGATAGTATTCAGAAAAGAGAATTGTGTCTTCTCTAAAGTTAAGAATTGTTGTTCTAGTCTGTTAAAAGCAAATACTAAAAATAAATAAAACCAGTTCATTACTTCAATAAATAAGAGATAATTTATCCTCCTGTATTCGAATATCATTAAACTGAGATTGAGAACAACAGAGGCAAGATATAAAAATGGTAAGAAGGTTGATATTTCATTAATGAAATCAATAGAACTTAAAAGTAATAGAAGAGGTGTTAGAAAAAACAGTAAGAAGTTTAAGATGGATAAAAGAAAAGTTCTTCCAAACATCAAAACTTGGATGAATGACCCAAAAAATGATAACACTAAAGCAGTGAAAAAGACAATAGAAAGAAATGAAAAAATAAAAGATATATTGGTTACTAGTTGATGAGGGACAGTTATACTTGTATTTGTATATAACATCAAAACCAAAGTACAAAAGGTAGACGGGACATTTGGAATAGATAAAGTAGAGAAAATAAAGTATCCTACCAAAAAGGGTAGTAAATAGGTAATGAATGCAAATTTAATTAATTGAAACATTTCTTCTCTTTTAAAAATTTCAACTATATTTTCCAGTCTGGTTATCTTGAGGTCATATATAAATGTCTTCAGTATAAAAAATATCATCAAAGAGGTTAGTAAGAATGTTAAAAACATATTATCTGACAAAGTTTAAAAAATACAAGAAGAAAGCCTCAATTTTGGTTCCAGGAGCAAAATAACATTAACCTAATAAACTTATTCCAGTTCCAGTCATGATCAATATCAGTATCATATCTGTAACAAACATAGAAATTGTTACATAAAAAGCAAAATAAAATACATTTTGAATATTAATCGGGAAAACCCACCAATAAAGTTGAGATAAAGTTGGTAAGTTGATGTTAAGAACATAAGTTAAAACTGATTGTAGTAATATAAAGAAACTGACAGATACACTATACAAAAGGAAAGGTTTTGTTGAAAATGTGGAAGTAATTATTCCAACACTTTCTTTTATCATTAATATGACTAACAGTAAGAAATAGAAACCTAAGAGGACAGAGACTACTGTTAATTCGATTTCGATTTCAGCCAATATTTGAAACAGACCTAGAAGAATAGTAATTATTTCTGTTGTAACAGTTATGAATAATTCAGAAAGTATAAGACTGGAAGAAAAGGCTGAAAAATTGGTACCACTCACAATATTTATTATATACACAGTAACAATGAGTCCTATCATAAAACTAAGCAGTAAAATGAGGTATCCAAATGAATTAGGAATAGGTAAGAGGAAATAATGATATGTAAGAAATTCAAGTCGATTTATGTCAAGTAACAATGAAAATATGGAACTAGTAGCTATAGGAGTTGAACTAACTGATGATCCTATCAAAAATACTGGAATCAAATTGGTTATTATCAAAAGCTTCTTTTTAATGAAGAAACAATAAAAGAAATAGGCTAAGACAACACTGAGAGAAACATATATCAACAATGTAGTATTGTTTATTATTCTAACAACATTAGTTGTAGTACTCAAAGTGGGAGAAGTTTGATTATTTGTAAGGGTAAAATCATAAGACATTTTTTGTTTGTTGGGAAGAGAAATAACTAATTCTATATTTGCTTCTGTATTATTGATAGAAAGGTGTCCCATACCTGTAACATTTTCACCATTTACTAAAGCATAAGACTTACCTAAAATGGAATAATAAAGAGTCTCATTTAATAACATAAAATAAAATTGAAAAGAACAAACTGGATATTTTGTTACATTCAATTTAATACCATATAGATAAACATTAGAGGTTGTCAAATTATAATAATTTGGGGTATAGGGTACCTCAGTACCATTAACAGTTAATACAGGAATAAAAGGAGTTGAATAACCTAAAACAAAACTATATTGTGGATAAAACCTAAGACAACCACTAACAAAGCAACTGAACTTTATCATGTTTGTAATACCAAATGATTGGTATATTACCTTATACCCATAATATGTTATCGTATAACATTCCATACAACCAAATACTAATATGCTTTTGTTATTTTCCATCTGTTTAATAAAATTTACTAGTAAATTTTCAGTTTTAGAAACTATGATCATATAATATTCTCCATTGTGGTAATATATTAGTTCATTATTTGACAAATTGAAAGGTTTTGAAGAAATAAGAGGTGTGGAAGTAAAACATTCCATAAAACTATCATTCATATACACCTTGACTACTTTAGGAGGAATAAGTATAACTTTAGGAGAACAAGCATATGTAACATTAGGCAATATAATCAAAATAAGCAAAAGAACAAAACCAACTATTTTTATTTTATTCATTATTCTTTTCTAAGAACTTAAAAGCCAGTTGACTTAGAGCTTATAATATCGAATCCATTCTTCGACCTTCTCTTTAATGATACTCTTTTTGTTGTACTCTGGATAATTTTTGTAAACAAATGCCACCAAATATGAAATTGGGTCGTTCCTATGCTTTTGAATAATTTCCATGGCTTTTCTCAGTTTATCCTCGTTTTCCTCCTTTAGTTGTTCCAACAACTTCTTCACTTCCTGTTTACCTTTTTCTGTCAAATAATACCTGGATACACCATCATTATCCCAAACATAGATCAGCTTTCCCTCTTTCTCCAGTTTGTCTACAGCCTTCATAAGCTCTTTAGAGTATACACCGAATTTATCGGCTTCAAATTTTGTCCAGTTAAAGACCTCTTGGTTTACTAAAAAGGCAAGCTTCTGCATCCTTGTATCTGTATCTATATGTCCATCAGCTAATCCTAGAACTAAGAGAACAAGCTTCTTTGTAGTTTCTGAGACCATATTTTATCTTTTCAATTTAAATTATAAAAGATTGTCTGGGTAACACCTTCATGTGGAAATTGGTCTTTTTTAAAGAGGTGAAAAAGTATGGTAGAAATAATAAAGATGTATGATAATTGGACTGCAATTAGTTCTTCTAGATTGGAAAATATTAAGAATATTTTAAGTAAAATCGAAAACAAAAACAAGAAAATCTATGTCTATGAGTCCATGATGATTGTAAAGATAGATAACAAAGTGCTACCTCTTGATTATTTAACCAATCTAAAGTTGTTAGATGGTAAAATTAGAATAATTTTCGATGAAATTGGAACGTTTTTTGAGTATGGTTCTGTTTTCTCTTTTAAATCCTTAAAGTTTCCAAAGGCAGTAAAGAAATTTTCTAAATATAAAATTCAAAATGTAGCCATTACATTTTTATCTTATAAAAGAGATTTTTTCTTTGAACGAAAAGTAGTAAAAATACTCAGAAACAATTTCAAGAACACTAAGCTAAAGGAAGTGAAAATTGATTTTGAAACCAAAGGTGTTTTTTATAAGAATGTTAATTTAACTTCACAAAACATTATTGTCTACAATGATGAAATAAATGTAAACAACTTTATTCTAAAAGAGAACATTTTAGACAAAATATCTTTAACAGAGTTAAGGAAAATTTCACACGATAAAATAGAGAGTATAAATACAATTGAAGAATATGAAAAAATACAAAAAAGAATAAAAAAATTAAAACTTTAACTTTTAGGCTGTTATGGCTAAAGCACTGTGTCCATTAGCCAAAACCTCAACAAACCCTGTAACACTGGCTGGTACAAATACAGTTACTACTGCAGTTATACCATTTGTTACAAGACTGTTGCCTTTTGCACCAACAATAGAAACACCATTTAAGGCATCTAAAGTGTAAGCTACTGGTTGATTATTAAGATTAACAATTGTATATGTTATATATGCACCGTTAGCACATGGAGAGGAAATTCCTTGGTAATAACTAATGTTTGGTGTTGAACTTACACCTCCAAATATTCCAAAGGCAAATCCAATTACAGCTATTGCCAACACAATAGCTGATATTAATATTATTAGTGTTACTATAGATCCTTCCAGTCCTCTTTTTAGTTTTCTTTGTTTTGTTATCATATCATTTATTATATATTTAAAAACCAACTGACTTCCTTCCCACACTAGAAGGGTAGGAGTAGCCCTTCTAGAGGGGTCATTGTTTCTACCATCGATTCGGAGTTACATGCCTCATCTGGTGGACAGCCGAGTGGAGCAGAGACCCACTCCCACTCGAAATGGGGACTTTTATCTAGTCCCTTGAAGAGAAGAAGTGTCACTCGGTACTCCTCCCCCAGTCTCATTTTACTCCCAATCGAGCTGGGGAGGAGTACTATTAACGTCACTACAAGAAGTCTCGATGAACAAGTATTTAAAGGGTTCTACAAGGGGCTATTCAACCCCACTAAAAGGTGAGGCTTTCTACCCCTTTTTATGAACCCTTTCTGTCCCTAAAACCTTTTATATCAGAGAAGGCATAATTAAAATGTGGAAATGAAAATATTTTATGAGTTCTTATTGAGTTTAATTTCCCTAATCACATATTTTATTCCACTTATAGTTTACTTCATTTACCTCTTTTTTACTAAGAGTTTAAGAGAAAATATCCGTAGTGTTATAATGTTAGTTGTAGTATCCATATTATTTCCCATGGTGGTAGTTTCGATTTTTGAGGGGAAACCATTCTTTAACATTTTAGATTATATAAATGTTGTAGGTATTGCCTTAAAGCAATCAGTATACAACTTGTTATATAATAAATTTACTTTTGATTTCCTCTCACCAGACCCATTTTTTCCTGGAGTAGTCTCTGAACCCTTCCTGGTAGTCCCTGGACTCGTAACAGTTTATATTGCTCTTATAGCTTTCTATTTCCTAATGAAAAGAGTAACAACAATTGAAAACAAAAAAGCATTTAACATCCTGGCAAGAAAGTATTATGTTTTGCTAATACTTCCATTTTTTCTTCTAATGTGGTTTGTTGAACTTCTTGGTCTCAAACTTTTCTATCCTTACATTCCATATATTATTGATGTTATTGTAATAGTTGATGTTGTCCCCATGATGAAAAATGGGATAAGCCAAATAGGAATTGGAAAAATGAGAGGAAGATTTACAGATTTTTATGTTTTCTTTCTATTGGGCTATTTGTTACTTGAACTTATCAGTCCTAAACTACTCTTAAACCTCTTCTTACTTAGACTAGTCTCAAATGAATATCTTAATCTGATGATATTAGGATTTTTTTACCTATTCATAACTTTTATCTTCTACCTTTCATATGTGTTTTTTATAATTCCTTTGGCAGAAATTTTATTTGATGAAAAGAACCATGGGTCATCCTTCTTTTAACAGAGCCTTCTACGACTAATTTAAGAAAGTGAAAGGGTTGATAACAAGTTTTTCAGTTCTAATACTTTTTCTTTATTGGTTGTTATTTCTCTTATTGAGTATGATATCAAACTTCTTAGAGTTTCTGTTCCTATATTGCCTTCTCTAAAGATGAAGATTAAAACGTTGAGTAATGGTTCTCGTTCAGCTCCTAACAACAACATAACTTCTAGAAATTGGATGAAATCTATACTTACACCTTCTTTGGATTGTGATACTAAATATTTTTTGTAGTTGTTGTACAGTTTTCTACACTCATCTTTGTCTAAGGATAAAGCATATGGTGGATTTGAAATACATACAACATTATCCAGTTTTGAAATTTGATCGATATGAACAGGAACTTCTTGTACTGACATACTCTTAATATTCTTTTTTAAAAATTAGCTTTCCAAAGAAAAATCTTTTAATGTCTTTTCAGATAGGAAAGGGAAATGACTGTAATAGAAAAACAGAGGAAAGATAAGATGGATATTGAAGAGATAAAAAAGAGTTTACCGATTCCAGTAAATGTATCATATGATTTCAACATCTTGACTGTCTTGGGAGACAGATATGAGTTTATTATACATCTAGATGAGAACTTCAAGGCAAAGTATATCAGATATCTTAATCCTGACAAAACTGTAGATGATAGAAAATTTTTATCTCTCCTTAGAAATATCATTGTAAATGAAAAATGGGTAGAGATTTTATCAGAAAAAGAAATAGAAGTATTAAGTGTTCAATATGAGAAAAAAATGGTTCCACACAACAAATACATAAAGTTGGTCAGTTCTTTAGAAGATGTTAGACAAGTCTATGTATCAGATAGGGATATTGAAATATTTTTATGGTCACCTTCTGACAGTTCTATTTATGTCAGGTTTTGTAAGAAAAAGGAATTCTATATTTGTAACAGTAACATCATGATTCAAAATATGAGTGATAAAAATAAGAAAGTTTTAAGTGAGTTTTTAGGAATGAATATAGATGAGATAAAGACAAAAAATATTCGTATAGTAACAAGAAGACCAAAACGAATACCTCCAGTGGTTATAGAAGCAATTAATAGGTTTCAAGAAGCTGATAACAACACTAAAATAGAGTTAGATTTTACTTCTAGTGAAAGAGAACTGAGAATACGGACTAATGATGAGAAGAAAGGAGATTTCACTATTCATCCAAACTTTCTAATACCTACCAAAGCAGATTTGGATGTATTTCAAAAAGTAAGAGATTTAGTACTTTATAAAGAATTCTTTGAATTTTTGATAGAAAACAATATATCTTACAAGATACCTTTTGAACGTACCATGAAGTATGATGTGATACCATTTCTGTTTGAATTTTTAAAGGCACAGAAGATTAAACCTAAATTTGTCAATATTTTAGTTTATGATGACGAAATAAGATTAGATATGAAAAAAGATCAAACGATAAACTATGATAAGGTAGAAATTATTATTCCACATAACAACAGAACAATAGTTGATGTTTCTCCCTTGTTGGATCTCAAAGAATATATAGGCTTGTATATATTAAGTCCAAATAATTACATAATTTTTTTGGAGAGAGAAAAAGGAGACATAAGCAATAAAATAATAGATGGAATTGATACTTTTCTGAATGGATCATTGGATAAGTCAGTAATTTTAGCTAATTATGAAGGTGTTATCCAACCTAATGACAAGAAATACTGTATTATAGTTGATTCAATAAGGGAGAAAATAATTGTTCTCCCTAAAACTGTCTTACCATACTTCCTTCGAACACTTAGGAAACAGCTCTTTCCTTTCAGTTAAGCTAAAGGAGTTGTTTAACTCTTTTTAAATATCTACCTCAGTTGTAAACTACCCCACCCTCACGGATGGGGCTTTGGGGTTTTCAGTGGTCTTCACGATCCACCTTCATCCCCCCTTCAGGGTCTTTACCTACCCCCGACCCGTGTCTCTCGTTAAGGCACGGGCTATGTTAATCGATGCATTCAAGTCACGGTTGTACTTGAGACCACATTTAGGACATTGGTATTCTCTTCCTTCAACGTGGGTAACATACCCACACCTGTGACAAGTCTTGGATGTGTTCTTAGGGTCTATGTATACCACCTTGATTCCTTGTATCTTAGCTTTATACTCTATCATCTTCTGTAGCTTCCTGAAGGGTAAAGAGTGAAACCTCCTATTGAGCTTCTTACCCTTCTCGAAGTTCTCTCTAATACTTGTAAGCTTCTCCATCACTATTACAGGAGAAGGAAACTGCTTAGCATATTCCACAATCTTCTTGGAGATAACGTGAAGCTCGTGATTCACAATCCTTCTCTCTCTATCTCTCAACCTCTTAATCACGTCCAATCTTTTCTTTTCCTGTAGTTTCCTCCTAATGTTGAAATACTTGTGCCTGACTTCCTTGATTTTCGACCCTTTGAAGAAACTACCCTTTGTTGGTTTGCCATCAACTAGTGCCACCACTGTGGCTAAGTTCCTTTCCCCCAAGTCTATCCCTATTGGTGTTTTAGGCTCATAATTCTTGAAGGGTTTTTCGAGAGTGAAATAGACATACCATTCACCATCTCTTTTTACAAGTTCAACTTGTTGTAAAGACCATTTACTGTCCTCAGAGAGAGTATCATCTATTAGTTGTCTTTGTTTCTCTCCTACCTGTACTGGATACCACACACCGTCACCATCAAGCTTGAGATACAACCAGTAAGGTGTTAATTTGGTGTCCCTCTTCACGAGCTTGAAAGCACGGTAGTTCACTCGTATAGAGACTTTATGTATGTGGAACTCTCTTCCCTCATTAGCCTTAACTAGTTCTACTGCTTTGTCCCTAGCAGTCTGTGTGAGAGTTGAAGATAAACCAAACCTTTTTCGAGCTTCCTTGTAGGCTTTCTGTTGAAGAAGAGTCTTATCATTGATCTTGAAGGAAGCAAAGAACTTCACGGCTTTTAGGTACTTCTCTAGAACGACGTTTAGTTTGTGTCTCTTCTCTTTGTTGGGATTCAAAATCTTCCCTTGAAGTGATACTTTAACTTCTCCTTTCAGGGAACATCCCCAATCTTTTTAATATTTAAATTTATATTTAGATATGACTCTTAATCCTTATGAACGAGTCTCAGGTGATAAAAGATGAAACCTGTTTACCATGTTGTTTTTGTTATTATAACTTTAGTTCTTATTCTCTTCTCCTTTGTTGGCTTGTGTTATATAGAATATTCTAATTTCTTAAAAAATGAAATAACTGTTCCATCAATTACAGTTTATACTACAGTTGATAAAAATATAGAAGGACTTTATTATAGTATATGTATACCTCATTTCTATATTTTTAAACCACACATACTAGTTATCATAAACTCAAATACTTATTATTGTTCAACTGGTCTTCTTGTTGTCAAGCCTCCTATCAATATCACTTATGAGATTTATAACAGTTATTATGAAGAAGTACTTCTAACAATTACACAATTCTCCTAATTTTTAGTTCTGAAAAACAGTTATTAATTCTCCCTTTGACATTATTCTTATACAAGCTAAACAGTAGCTATGTGGTAAATATAATGTATAAGTTCCTGGAGTTGATATCACTGTGGTTGAAAATGGATAATAAATAGTATAAGTGCCTGGACTATGATTGATAATGATTAATGTACAATTAGTTCTGTAATGATAAAAAACATAAAACTGATAAAAGTAATTTTGGTAATTAAGAGAAAACAGACCAAAAGCAGAAGAAACAGCAATCAATGTAAGTGATATTGAAACAATAATTAAGAGAAGAGTTACTATACTAACATAGGGCATAATTTAAAATATTTTTTAAAACTATCAAAAAAGATGGGAGAATAGAAGGGATTTATATTCAAAAGGGATTAAACTTTGTTACAATTTTGTCTTTCTGTCTTGTTACTGTAAGAATTCCATATTTGGTTTTGTATTTTATTGTAGTTTCATCAATTATCTTAGCTTTTGTATCACCTTCAAGAAGATTGGTTCCTGATACATATGTCAAAAAACTTAGTATTCCTTTATCTAGTGGATTTTTGAGGATATCTTCAAAGGTTAGTGGTAATTTATAGTTTGTGTCACTCTGTTTATTGTTTTCTTTTTGTGTTTCTTCTTTCCTTTTCCTCTTTCTTTCATTTGGATCTGTTCCCGATGTCACAAGCATACTTAACTCCTCTTTAAAAGACTAAATTTTAAGATAATAGGTTATTTCTTCAAGACCACTTTTTTCTTCATTTTTATGGATGTTATAACAAATAAAGGACTTTGTTCTAGGATCATAGACTTTTTTAAAGGTTTTTTTGAGGATCTTTAATGTAGCATTTCCAAAATCTGCTTGTAATTTAGATTCTAATAATTTCAGAAGTTCTCCTTCTTTTATTTTATTTGTTTTTTCACACATTGTTTCTAAGATCTCATTAGCACTTTCAATTATTTCTTGATAAGTTATAGTCTTAATTTCTTCTATTTCAACATCATCTTCTGCTTTTTCCATATTTAAAAAATGGAACACTACTTATTTAAATACTTTTTCTAGACAATGTCAACAGTTATTTTACCTACATATAATGAATATGATAACCTTAAAATCCTTCTTCCAATACTAGAACAATTTGTGGACAGAATTATTATAATAGATTATCCTCTAATGAATTTCAATTACCCATCAGAGAAAGTAGTTTATGTTCCTTATAAAGAGAAGGGCTTAGGAAAGGCATTATATAAAGGGCTTTCTTTGTGTAATGACAAAGTATGTATAACTATGGATGCCGATCTACAACATAACCCAAAAGATATAACAAACTTAGTAAAAGCCTTAGCAAACAACATTACATTGGTAATTGGAAGTAGATTCATTGGAAAGATGGATTTCCCTTTTTACAGGAAGGTAGAAACAAAGATATTTAATTCCCTGATGAGTATGATAACAAACATAAAAATAAAAGATAAAACATCAGGATTCAGAGTTTATAGTGAAAAAGGAAGAGAGATTGTACTAGACCATTGTAAAGATTTTATAGGATTTGACTTTCAATTATGTTCAACTTACTTTAATTATAAATATGGAAAAATAGTTGAAGTCCCCATTAACTTCAGTAAGAGGAAAAATGGTAAAAGCAAACTCACAATAAGTGAACAAATAAGAGAATTGAAAGCATTGTATAAGCTTAAGTGGGGATACAACAAAACTGTTTGAAGAGTCTGTTGAACCAAAAAGCTTTTTAAATATGTAATATAAGGGATAAATATGGCAACCAAAACTAAAGGAGTAAAAGAACAGGAAGTAACTGTTGAAAAAAAGAAATCCAAAACCCCTAACAAAATTGCTGATGTTGGAACAGAATTAGAGGCTAACATTGTTGTTAATACTAGAGTTGACTAAATCATAAGAACTTTACCAATTTTTTCTTTTCTATTTTATCTCCTTTTTTCAGAACAATATAACTGTTACACTTTTGTATATATTCAAAATTTCTAAAGTAGTCTGTTTTTATTTTTTCTATACAATCCTTTAGGAGTTTTTTATCAAAAAATCTTGAATATATTACAAAAGACCCTCTGTTATAAACCTTAAACTCCACTTTAAAGTTGTCATCAGAAAAATCTAAATCCAAGTCTTCAATCTTCATTCCTTTATATTCCTTCATATTAGAATCTCTTATAATTCCAGTCTTATCAACATTTATCTTTAACCACTTATATAATATTAGAAAATCATATTTGTGTAGTACAAGATTCATAATGTCATCAAAGTCGAATACTTCCTCAGGTTTTCTCATTTGTCTGTTTTGTATTAATTTCAACTTTCTTTTTATTATCTTTCTTGTTATTTTGCCGTCAACAAAAACGTATTTTCTCTCATCAAATTTGGTGGATAGAAGTTTATACATCACATAATTAACTTCTGACTTAACTGTTGGAAAAAAGAAGTAAGATTTGAAATTTTTTCTGGCTATTATTTCATAAATATTATCTATTGTTAAAATCTTTTCAGTATATGTAAGTTCTTTGAAATAGTAATCTATTCTTTGAATAGTTCTGTTGGGATTCAGTTTTATATTTAATCCTAACCTTGGTATTACAATAAGCATACAAACAAAAAATATTTAAAAATTAGGAAAGGACTTTTTCAGTGTTCTTCATCAACAAATTTCATAGTTGTCAATAAAAGTGACTGTAATGCCTTATTGGTAACAGACCTTAACATTATATTATTCAATACTCTTTCAGTTACAGTTTTGTTTACATTTAATTCTTCTCTCAATAGAGTTGTAGCTTTGTTTATATCGAGATAGTTGGTAAAATCCTCGTTTTTTAAAACACCTAAATTTTTCAAAATTGAAATCCAATAATCATACTTTTCT
>Ga0208683_100519_pt1 | contig 14978 bp, 15 predicted proteins | sample BED_Mat_host_9_1_FD_187141 | JGI IMG/M metagenome (GOLD analysis project Ga0208683, IMG submission 187141) | Extremophilic microbial mat communities from Yellowstone National Park, USA - BED_Mat_host_9_15 (SPAdes) (version 3) | ecosystem: Environmental > Aquatic > Thermal springs > Hot (42-90C) >... | reverse complement strand
CGTCAGGATCAGGAGGAGAAGAAGGAAGGATCCTGATCGTCGTGATCATGATCAGCGCGGTGGATATGTGGACAACCCGTCGATCCCGCCGCAACATTCATGCACAGCCTGTTGACAACCTTGTGGATAAGTCCGTCGATTTGCGCTTTCCACCTGTGGACAACCTGTGTTATGTGAGCGTCCTTATAGCTTGGCTGAGCCGGTCGATGGTCGCGCGGAGCTCGTCGTCCCTCATCATTTCCTCGTGCACCCGTTCGCAGGCGTGCATGACCGTCGTGTGATCTCGTCCGCCGAAGGCCTCTCCGATGCGGGGCAGCGAGAGATCCGTTAGCTCGCGCGTGAGGTACATCGCGATCTGGCGAGGAAACGCGATGTTTCGCGTGCGCTTCTTCCCCTTTAAATCGTCGACTTTGAGGCCGTAGTGATCGGCCACCACCTTCTGGACGTGACTCACCGTCACCGCGCGGGGGCGGTTCGGATGGATCAGGTCCTTCAAGGCCTCCTCTGCCAGGGCCACGCTGAGATCTTCCTTCACGAGCGAAGAGTACGCAATGACCCGCGTGAGCGCGCCCTCGAGTTCCCGGATGTTCGAGTCAATTTGGTTGGCGATGAAGGCGAGCACGTCGACAGGCACGTCTAAGCCGTCCGCTTTCGCTTTGCGCTGCAGGATGGCGATGCGCGTCTCGAGATCGGGCGGTTGAATGTCCGTGATGAGCCCCCATTCGAAACGCGAGCGAAGTCGGTCTTCCAGCGTTGGAATCTCCCGGGGCGGGCGATCGCTCGAGATGACGATCTGCTTTCCCACCTCGTGAAGACTGTTGAAGGTGTGGAAGAACTCCTCCTGCGTCTGTTCCTTGTTCGCGATGAATTGAATGTCGTCGATCAGGAGCACGTCCACGGTGCGGTAGCGAGCTCGGAACGAGTCGGGGTTCTTGTCGCGGATGGCCGCGATGAACTCGTTCGTAAATCGCTCTGACGATATGTAACTCACTTTGAAATTCGGATAGTGTTGGCGCACGTAGTGCCCGATGGCGTGCATGAGGTGGGTCTTTCCGAGCCCCACGCCGCCGTAGATGAAGAGCGGGTTGTACGCGTTCGCTGGGCGCTCCGCGACGGCGAGGCACGCGGCGTGCGCGAAGCGGTTCCCCGCGCCGATGACGAACGAGTCAAAGGTGTAGCGGGGGTTGAGATTTGTCTCGGTATCTTCTTCGGGTGAAACCGGTTCGGGCGTGCGGCGAACGATCACGGCGGGGGCCTGCACGTCATCCTCTGTGATAAACCGCACGCGATACTCGCGGTCCATGATGGTCATCATGAGCGTTTCGACGAGGGAAGTATAATGCTCGGACAGCCAGTTGCGTACAAATGCGGAGGGTGCGGAGATGTAGACCGTTTGGTCCGACTCATCGATTTGGACGATGTGGGTGTCCTCAAACCAAGTGCTGTAGGTTGGCCCAGAGACCTTGTCCTGAACCATCTTGAGGACTTGGTTCCACAGCGAATCGTAGGTCGGATCGACTTTGGTACTCATCACGAAAGGTTCCCCCTAGTGTTGAAAGAACTTGTCCACAGCACGCGGGAGTATGACGAACGATAGGAAGTCCGGGTTGTCGTCGGTGTCACCTGTGGACTTGTGCAAAATGAAAATCCACATGTGCAGAAGCTGTGGGAAACGTTGTCCACAGGTTGTGGATAAGGTTGTGGATGAATAGATTCCACAGGCTCGATTGTGGATAACGGATAGCGCAGATCATAGCAGGATCCTGGCCGTCGAGCAATGTCGAAAAACGTCTTTCCACAGGATCCACCGATGTACATGCCGAGCCATCCACAGGCTGTTGACTTGTGGATGGCGTGTGGATGAGAGGCTAGAAAACGGGGAAAGGACGGGCTGTTGTGATGGGGTTGTCCACATGTGGATAGTGGAGAATTGAACATTGACACGCTCAGGATCTTTCTGTATCGTAGCTACGTGTGTCCGCACGGGGGAGGTGTCTCGATGAAACCGACCTATCAACCGAACGTTCGCAAGCGGAAGAAGAACCACGGTTTCCGGAAGCGCATGGCGACGAAGGGCGGTCGCCGGGTGCTGGCGCGCCGTCGCGCGAAGGGCCGTAAGGTGCTGTCCGCGTGAGAAGGGCCACGGAAGTGGCCTTTTTTTGTGAAGGGGTGGGTTGATACAGGGAGGTCATCGAGGAACTGGAGGGCGGGCATTGCAAAGTCAGCATCGGCTCAAAGACAGCCGGGATTTTCGGCGCGTGTTTCGCAAGGGGAAGTCATTTGCGAGCGGAAGGCTCGTGTTGTATTATTGCGACAATCGGGAAGCTCGCGTTCGTGTCGGGTTCTCCATAAGTCGGAAAGTCGGCAAGGCGGTCGTTCGTAACCGCTTGAAACGCCTGCTTCGCGCGATTTTTCAGCGGCACTTGGACGAGCTTCGCGACAGGCCTGTGGACGTGGTGGTGGTCTGCCGGGCAAACGCGGCGGACGCGGATTTTCACGATCTCGAGCGGGAAGTCGAACGACTCTTAAAGAAGGCGAAATTGTTGCCGCAACAAGCGGGAGATGAGCGTCCGTGAAGCGGCTTGTGATTGCTTTCATTCGATTTTACCAGCGATACATCTCGCCAGCCAAGCTGCCCACGTGCCGGTTCACGCCGACGTGTTCCGAGTACGCGATCCAGGCCATCGCGCGCTTTGGCGTGGTGTATGGCAGCTGGCTCGCCGTCCGGCGATTGGTCAAGTGTGGACCGTGGCACCCGGGCGGTGTGGATGAGGTGCCGGAGGTCAGGTAGGGGGATGCGCGCTTGAACGGAAAGCAGAAAGCCAGCAGGAGATGGACCATCGCCCTCAGTCTCGCGGCCGTGGTGGCGCTGACAGGGTGCGGTTTGTATCCCACGAAGCCAGGCGAATGGCCGAAGAATGTGTGGGGCTCGATCCTTCATGGCATCTCCGATTTGATGGACTACTTCGCTCATCTCTTCGGCAACGACTATGGGATCTCCATTTTGTTGATGGCCATTCTGGTCCGCTTGGTCGTGCTGCCGCTCTTTCTTCGCCAAATCCGCTTTCAGCGCGCCATGGTGAAGCTGCAGCCGGAGATCCAGAAGATCCGAACCAAGTACAAGTTCGACAACCAGAAGATGCAGGAAGAGCTGATGAAGCTGTACCAGGAGGCAGGGATGAACCCGCTCGCCGGTTGCTTCCCGATGCTGATTCAGCTCCCTTTCCTTTGGGCATTTTACGGCGCCATCGTCGGAAACGTCGGCATGCGCCAGAGCACGTTCCTCGGCATCTTTCCGCTGGGGCATTGGGATACGCATTACATTCTGCCTGTGCTTGCGGCGCTGTCGACGCTTCTTTCGTCGTGGCTGTCCATGCAGAGTCAGCCGGTTCAGCAGAAGTCGATGCTGTTCGTGTATCCCTTGATGATTTTCTTCTTTGCCTTCCGATTGCCAGGAGGACTTGTGTTGTACTGGATCTATACGAACCTCCTCGTGGCTCTTCAGGTGTACCTGTTCATCACCCTGCCCAACATGCGCGAACAGCGTGAGATGGCGCTCGCGGGAGGCGGGAAGGCGGCCGTGAGTTCAGCCGTTCAGGTTCCCGCGAAGGAGGCGTCGACCGGCGGATCGAAGAAGAACTCGTCCAGGGCGGCAGCAAACAAGGTGTCGTCTGGAAAGCGCGAGTCGCGCGCGCCTGGTCAGAAATCCGGCAAGAAGTCCGACGGGGCCAGCAAGGCCGGGGATGGAAAACAGGCGGCGAGGTCCAACGATGGCGCCAAGGCAAGTCCTGAAGATCCGTCGTCCGAGGGCAATCGCCCGCAGGAGCCGTAGCACGGCGCAAGAGGCGCGAGCCGGGGTTTCAGAAGGCCCACAGTGAGAAGGGTCGGAGGCTTAGGCAAGATGCGAAAAGTGGTGGCGACGGGCAAGACCATTGAAGAAGCGGTGATGTCGGCGCTGGTGAGGCTCGGCGTGCCGAGATCGCAGGCGCAGGTGCGCGTGATCCGAGAACCGGCACGAGGATTTCTCGGATGGCTGAGCGGCCGGGAGGCGGAGGTCGAGGTCAGTGTCATCGAGACGCCTCTCGACGCCGCGAAGGAGTTTCTGCGGACCACCATCTCGAAGATGGGGCTTGGCCAGGCCGTGATCGTCGCGGACGATGTGGACGAGGAAGGTCATGTGAAACTGTCGATCTCGGCGGACGAGGACGCCCTGCCCATCCTCATCGGCCGGCGCGGTGCAACGCTTGACGCGCTGCAATATCTGGTGAACATCGTGGCGAATCGGGATGCGTCGGAGAAGATGCGATTCACGCTCGACGCGGCGGGCTATCGGGATCGGCGACTGGAGTCGCTCAGGCGACTGGCGGACGAGGCGGCGGACAAGGCGGTCCGGCTCGGGAGGCCCGTGGCGCTCGATCCAATGCCCCGAAAGGATCGCAAGTGGGTGCACGCGCACCTGCAGTCGAGGGGAGATGTCGTGACGGTCAGTGAAGGCCAGGAGCCGTATCGCCGTGTGAAGATCATTCCGAAGCGGCACGATTGGATCTGATGCGGCGTGGAGGAGAACACGTGAAAGGAAGACCCCGCTCGAAGCAGTGGGGTTTTTGTGTAGGAAGGAGGGTGGCGCATGGCGAGCCGAACCGTGGAGCAGGAGGATACCATCGCTGCGATTGCGACGGCCGTGGGCGAGGCGAGCGTCGCCATTGTCCGAGTGAGCGGAAGAGGCGCGCGGGACGTGGGCGAACGGCTGGTGCGGTCGAAGCGTGGCCTTCCTGTCAAACTGCGCGAGCGCGGCATGCGGTACGGGCAGGTGATCAATCCCAAGTCGGGAGACGTGATCGACGAGGCCATCGTGCTGTGGATGCCGGGGCCGCACAGCTACACGGGTGAAGACGTGCTGGAATTGCAGGTGCACGGCGGCACGTATGCGGTCGAGGAGGTGCTGTCGGCGTGCCTGGAAGCGGGCGCGAGGATGGCCGAACCGGGGGAGTTCACGAAGCGCGCGTTTCTCAACGGCCGGATCGACCTTTCGCAGGCGGAGGCCGTGATCGACCTGATCCGCGCGAAGACGGCGTTCGCGGGAAAACTGGCGGAGCGGCAGGTGCGCGGGCGGTTCGGCGAGGCGGTTCGCGCGCTGAGGCGGCGGCTGTTGGAGCTCGAGGCGCACGTCGAGGTGACCATCGACTACCCGGAGCACGATGTGGAGGACGTGGCCTGCGATCACGTCGTGAGCGTGTGCGAGGGCATGATGGGCGAAATCGATGCGTTGATCCGTTCCGCGGAGCTTGGGCGCGTGCTGCGGGACGGCGTGGCGACGGCCATCGTGGGCCGTCCGAACGTGGGCAAGTCGTCGCTGTTGAACGCCCTGGTGGAACGCGATCGCGCCATCGTGACGGATCTACCGGGGACGACGCGCGATGTGCTGGAGGAATACATCAACCTGCGAGGCATTCCGCTGCGGCTCATCGACACCGCCGGGATCCGCGAGACGGAGGACGTCGTGGAGCGAATCGGCGTGGCGAGATCGCACGAATCGATGCAGAAAGCGGAGCTTGTACTATTGGTGTTGGACGGAAGCGAACCGCCTTCACCGGAAGACGAGGCCATCGCGCGTGAGTCGGACGGATCACGTAGGATTGTGGTGCTGAACAAGATCGATCGCGGCATTCACGCCGAAGCGGCACGGTTGGCGGATGAGCTGGCGCCCGAGGGAGCGGTGCGCGTATCGGCTCGAGAAGGCACGGGCCTCGATACGCTTCGGGACGCGATGGTGAACAAGATTCGACGCGATCTCGCCATCGATCTCGACGCGAGCTATATGGCGAATCACCGCCAAAAGCGGCTCCTGGAAGAGGCGAAGGAGGACCTGCGGACGGCGCGGGATGCGGCGCAGGCCGGGGCGACCTTGGATCTGGTGGCCGTGGCGCTTCAGTCGGCGTACGAGAAACTTGGGGAGACCATCGGCGAAGAGGCCGGGGAGGATCTGTTGAACGAGATCTTCTCCCGCTTCTGCCTCGGCAAATGACGGGAGGTGTGTGGAGATGCGGTTTTTCGCCGGATCGTACGACGTGATCGTCATCGGGGGCGGCCACGCGGGATGTGAGGCGGCGCTCGCGGCAGCGCGCATGGGATGCAAGACGCTGCTTTTGACCATCAACCTGGATACGATTGCGTACATGCCCTGCAATCCGTCGATTGGCGGACCTGCGAAGGGCATCGTCGTGCGCGAGGTGGACGCGCTCGGCGGGCAGATGGGAAAGAACACGGACGCCACGTACATTCAGATGCGGATGCTGAATACCGGAAAGGGGCCGGCGGTGCAGGCGCTGCGGGCCCAGGCGGACAAGGCGTATTACGCGCTCAACATGAAGTGGACCCTCGAGCGGACCGAAAGCCTTCACCTGAAGCAGGGCCTGGTGGAGGAACTGCTCGTCCGGAACGGTCGGATCTACGGCGTGGTCACGAAGAGCGGGCAGGAGTTTCACGCGCAGGCCGTGGTGCTCACCACCGGGACGTATCTCCGCGGTCGCATTTACATCGGCGAAGTGTCCTACGAAAGCGGGCCGAACGGCCAGATGCCGGCCATCCGTTTGTCGGATTGTCTCGTCGATCTCGGCTTCCGGTTGGTCCGGTTCAAGACCGGCACGCCGCCTCGCATCAACAAGAACTCGATCGATTTTAGCAAACTCATCGCCCAGCCCGGCGATCCCGTCCCGCGCCACTTTTCCTTCGATCCCGACACACCGGTGCGGGATCAGGTGCCATGTTGGCTGACGGGTACCACGGAGGAGACCCATCGCATCATCCTCGAGAATCTGCACCGGTCGCCGCTGTACAGCGGCGAAATCAAGGGGACGGGACCGCGCTACTGCCCGTCCATCGAGGACAAGGTCGTGCGTTTTCGCGATCGCGACACCCATCAGATCTTCCTCGAGCCGGAGGGCCCGCACACGTGCGAATGGTATGTGCAGGGGCTGTCGACGAGCCTCCCGGAGGACGTACAGCTGAAGATCCTCCACTCCATCCCCGGCCTTGAGCGCGCGGAAATGCTGCGCCCCGGGTACGCCATCGAGTATGACGCGGTCGTCCCGACGCAGTTGTGGCCCACGCTCGAGACGAAGCTCGTGGAGGGGCTGTTTACCGCCGGTCAGTTGAACGGAACGTCCGGATACGAGGAGGCGGCGGGCCAGGGCATCATGGCCGGCATCAACGCGGCGAGAAAGGTGAAAGGCGAGGAACCGGTGGTCTTGTCGCGATCGGATGCGTACATCGGCGTGATGATCGACGATCTCGTCACGAAGGGGACGAACGAGCCGTATCGGCTGCTCACCTCTCGTGCGGAGCACAGGCTCCTTCTCCGCCACGACAACGCCGATCTGCGCCTGACCGAGCTCGGCTATCGCATCGGCCTGGTGTCGGAGCGGGCGTACAGCCGGGTGATGCGCAAAAAGGAAGGCATTCAGGCGGAACTGGCGCGCCTGTCGCGGGTGAAGGTGAAGCCGCAGGAGGTGAACGGGCGCCTCGCCGAGTGGGGCTCGCAGCCCATCGAGTCCGGCATGAGCCTCGCGCAACTGCTGAAGCGGCCCGAGTTGTCTTATGATCAGATTCGGGCAATCGACCCGACGGGTGGCGTCGAGATCGACCCCGAGGTGCGAGAGCAGGTCGAGATCGAAATCAAGTACGCCGGCTACATTCGGAAGCAGAACGAACTCATCGAGCGCCAGAAGCGGCTCGAAGGGCGCAAACTTCCGGAAAACCTGGATTACATGCAAATCAAGGGCCTCGCGATGGAGGCAAGAGAAAAACTGTCTCGGGTGCGACCGCGCACCGTCGGGCAGGCAGCGCGGATCCCGGGCGTGACCCCGGCGGACATCTCCATCTTGCTCGTGTACCTCGATGCGCAGGAGAGGCGCGCTGCCCATGCGTGACGTGCTGGAGCAAATGGGCGCCTGGGGAGTTCCCGTGACCGATGAGACCGAGCGTCATCTGCGGCGGTACGGCGAACTGCTCGGGGAGTGGAACGAGCGGTTGAATCTCACGGCCATTGTCGAAGTGCGCGAGATGTGGATCAAGCACTTTCTCGACAGCGCGGCCATCGCGCAGGTGCCCGCGTGGCGCGAGATCGCCGAGCGAGGCGGCCGCGTGATCGACATCGGCAGCGGCGCGGGGATCCCGGGTATTCCCCTGGCAATAGCGTGGCGGAACGTGTCGTTTGTGCTGTGCGATGCCTCTCGAAAGCGCGTGCAATTTGTGGAACACGTGATTGGCGATCTCGGCCTGACGAACGTGAGCGCCGTGCACGCGCGCATGGAGGAGTTGGGAAGGACCGACGCGCGCGGTTCCTTTGACGCCGCGGTGGCGAGGGCCGTGGCGCGATCGAACGTGCTGTTGGAGTACGCGGCGCCGATGCTCAGGCCCGGTGGCCGAGCGTTTTTGTACAAGGGGCCGTCGTACCTAGGGGACGAGGAGGAAGACGCCGCGCGCGCAGCGCGCGTACTCGGCTCGCGCCCGGACGGCGTGATCGCCTATCGGCTGCTGGACGACCAGGGCGATCGCGTCATTGCCGTCTTTCGGCAAGCGGAGCCGTGTCCGAAGCGGTACCCGAGAAAGCCCGGAACTCCTTCCCGGCAGCCGTTATAGGGCGCGGAACATGTCGAAAGAAGTTCGCGAGATACGATCTTTGTAAATTCATGAGAAGTTTTGTCGAAGAGCAGGAATACGGGCACGCCTTGGTGAATTCGACATTGAGTGTCGATCCTCGTGTGTTCATGAATAGAGGGGTCTAAGATGAGGGAAACGTGGGGACGATTCATCAGCTTCCGCGACGCTGGGCACACGCAGACGCAGGTCGTGGATATTCCGGTGGAACGCATTGTCCCGAATCCATATCAGCCCCGAGCGATTTTTCATCAGGAATCGATTGAAGAACTGGCGAAGACCATTCACACACACGGGGTTATTCAGCCCGTGGTGGTGCGCAAAAAGGGCGATGTGTACGAACTCATCGCTGGTGAACGGCGGCTGCGCGCAGTGCGCCATCTGGGATGGCCGACCATCCCGGCCATCGTGCGGGACCTGAACGATGCGCAGACGGCGTCCGCAGCGCTGATCGAAAATCTCCAGCGAGAGGGACTGACGCCGATTGAGGAGGCCGTTGCGTATCAGCAGCTCATGGAGTTACACGGGTTGACGCAGGAAAGTTTGGCGCAGCGGCTGGGCAAGGGGCAATCGACCATCGCGAACAAGCTGAGGTTGCTCCACCTGCCACAGGCTGTGCAGGACGCGCTGCTGACGCGGCAGATCACAGAGCGTCACGCTCGTGCGCTTCTGGCGCTGCCCTCGGAGGAACTCCAGGTTGAACTCTTGAACGAGTGCATCGAAAAGGGCTGGAATGTCAAGCAGATGGAAGAGAAGGTGAAGGCGAAGCTCGAGTCGCTGGGCTCAACGGCCGAGCGCCGGAGAAAGCCGAGGAAGCGGGGCTTGTCCAAGGACGTGCGCCTGGCCGTCAATACCATTCGTCAGTCCTTGCAGATGATCGAACAGACGGGTCTGCAGGTGGTGTGTGAAGAGGTGGACGACGAGGAGTACTATCAGTTCACCATTCGCGTGCCCAAGAAGGCGCCGGGAGACAAAGGTACCGGGGAAGCGCACCGAGAAGCGAGGTCTTCCTGAATGCGCGGATGAAACGTGGCTGCGTAGGGTAGGAGGCGCTGCGCAGAGAGATGAAGCGGCCAAGCGGCCGCTTTCGCGTTTTTTCCGGCGATGAAGGGATCCTCACAACGTTGAAGCGGAAATCCCCGAGGTTTTGCAGTAGAATGAGAGGAGTCGAGACATGATCTACAGTATCTAGGGAATTTCGTTCGAGTCTGAAGGAGGACTTGTCGTGTCCAGCGCCCGCGTGATCGCCATCGCCAATCAAAAAGGTGGCGTGGGGAAGACGACAACCGCGGTGAATCTCGGGGCTTGTCTGGCGACGTTGGGCAAACGCGTCCTGCTGATCGATATCGATCCGCAGGGAAACACCACGTCAGGCGTCGGGATCAACAAGGCCGACGTGAAGTACTGCGTGTACGACGTGATCATCAACGACGTGAATATCGCGGATGCCATTATGCCGTCAGGCCTCGACAATTTGGACGTGCTTCCAGCCACGATTCAATTGGCGGGTGCCGAGATCGAGTTGGTTCCGACCATCTCGCGAGAAGTGAGGCTGCGAAGAGCCATTCAGGGTATGCGGAGTCGATACGACTACATCGTCATCGATTGTCCGCCCTCCCTGGGCCTGTTGACCGTGAACGCCTTGACGGCGGCCGATTCGGTCATGATTCCCATCCAGTGCGAGTATTACGCGCTCGAAGGCCTGAGTCAGTTGCTGAACACCGTGCGGCTCGTACAGAAGCACCTGAACACGTCGCTCGAGGTGGAGGGAGTGGTGCTGACCATGTTGGACGCGCGCACCAACCTGGGCTTGCAGGTCATCGAGGACGTGAAAAAGTTCTTTCGAGACAAGGTGTACAAGACCATTATTCCGCGCAATGTTCGCTTGAGCGAGGCGCCGAGCCACGGCAGGCCCATCATTCACTATGATCCGAAATCGCGCGGCGCCGAGTCATACATGGAACTCGCGAAGGAAGTGATCGCGCGTGGCTAAACGTGGTCTGGGGCGCGGTTTGGATGCCTTGATCCCGCAGCTCAACGTGTCGGACGAGGATCAGATTGTCCAGATTGACATTCGGGATCTTCGGCCGAATCCGTACCAGCCGCGGCGAACGTTTAATGAAGAAAAACTGCAGGAGTTGTGCAATTCCATTCGAGAACATGGGATTCTTCAGCCGCTCATTGTTCGCAGGAGCCAGGTGAAGGGGTTCGATATTGTCGCTGGCGAGCGGCGATATCGCGCCGCGAAAATGGCAGGGCTGCAGGTGGTGCCCGCGGTCGTTCGCGACCTGAGTGATGTCCTACTGATGGAAATCGCCCTCATTGAGAACTTACAGCGCGAAGATCTGAATCCCATCGAGATCGCCGATGCGTACGCCAAGCTCATCGAGAAATGCCACTTGACGCAGGATGAGCTGGCGAAGCGGGTGGGGCAGAGTCGGAGTCACATCACGAACATGTTGCGGTTGCTGCAGCTTCCGGCTCAAATTCAGGACATGGTTTCACGTGGAACATTGACGATGGGCCACGCGCGAGCGCTGCTCTCCGTGGAGGATGCGGAGGAGCAGCTTCGACTGGCCGAGCAGACCGTGAAAGAGGCATGGAGCGTGCGAAAGCTGGAAATGGTCATCTACCAGCCCAAGAAGGTTTCACGTGAAACCGACAAGCCTGCGCTTCCGACCGAATACCGGCGCTATCAGGAACAGGTTCAAGCCTATCTGGGCACATCGGTCCGCATTCAGCCGGGCAAAAAACGGGGGAAGATCGAGATCGATTATTATTCGGAGGACGATCTCCGGCGCATCATGGACCTCATGTTGGCGCACGCTCCATGAGGAATGGCTCACCATGTTGTGCCGCGAGGTGAATCCATGTTTCTTATCGGTACGATTGTCGACGTCGTCGCCATTTTGTTGGGGACAGCCATTGGCTACTTTTTGCCGCGCATTCCGGACCGCATGCGCGAGACCGTAACGGTCGGCGTGGCGCTGTGCGTCATAGCCATTGGACTCAGCATGGCGCTCAGCGACATGAATGATATTGTTCTGATCATCTTCTCCGTCGTGATGGGCGCGGTGACAGGCGAACTTCTCAAAATCGAGGCGCGGTTTGAGCGCCTGGCCCATCGGTTGGAAGACCGTTTTCGCCGGCTGTACCGAGGTCCCATCGCGCAGGGCTTTATTTCCGCAACGCTTTTGTTCTGTGTCGGCTCGATGTCCATCGTGGGCGCGGTGCAGGACGGGTTGCAGGGCGATCACAAGACGCTCTTTGCAAAGTCCGTGCTTGATGGATTCTCCGCAGTGGTGCTGACCTCCACGTTGGGTCCAGGCGTCGGGCTTGCCGCGATACCGGTTCTGGTGTACCAAGGTCTCATCGCACTCATCTCGCATCTGTTCGGAAGCTTCTTGGACACGCCACTGGTCATTGAACCGATCACCGCTGCAGGGGGTCTTCTGATTGTCGCCATCGGAATCCAGCTCGCGGGGCTGCGCAGAATCTCGGTTCCAAACCTGCTGCCCGCCATCGTCATTGCGCCCATGGTCAAGGTGGTGATTCACGCCATCTCGCACATGTGAGCGTCGTCCAGCCATTGGCATGTGATAAGGGTTCGGGAACTCGCCATACTACCGACCGTCACTGCGTGCGGATCGTGTCGGACAGTTGTAGCAGAAGGAGCGAATGGCCATGGGGCTTTCTATTCTTCAGCCGTACGCGCTCGACATCGCGCTGTTCAGCGGCATCTTGGCGATCATCTGTCTCGTGATCGCGTCCGTCGCTCTATCGCGCTCCGCGCGCTTGAAGCAGAAGTTCAACCGGCTGAAAGAGGTGACGAGCGCAGCGGACCTCGAGCGGGTTTTCGAAGAGACCAAAGACGCGGTTCGCAAACTCGAGATGAAATTGCGCGAAGCTGAGGAGCACCTGCGTGAAGTCGAAGAAGCGCTTCAGTCCAAGGTCTCCACGCCCGCCATCCTGCGCTACAACGCTTTTGCCGAAGTGGGCAGCGATCTCAGCTACTCGGTCGCGCTCATCGATGGGAAGGGCGACGGTGTCGTGATCACCTCGATTTATGGGCGAGAGGATTCCGTCACCTACGGAAAGCCAGTGCAAGGGGGAGATTCTCCGTATATGTTGACGGAAGAGGAGCGCGCGGTCATCGAAGAAGCCCTCCGCGGTGCACCGCGACGGCGAACCACAGCCCAGATCTCCTGAGCGAATCACCATGATGGGGATGTGAGGACGTACGCTTCCTTCACATCCCCAATTTCATGGCCGGATGCCGATCGTACCACCGTACGAGGCTCGCCGTCAGTGCTTCCGCGACAATGTCGGCCATTCGCATGACAATGGCGAGCCGCGTGTTCTGCAGCACGAAGTACTCCATGAAGCCCGACACGTTCACGACGCCCGTGATGCACAGATCGCCAAACTCCGGGAGGACTTTCTTCACGCCAGCGCCAGGGCGCAACGGCCCTGCGTCGACCGCAATCTGACCCACGTGATCAAACTTTCCCAGACAGGCGTCAATGGCGATCACGAACGGCTTGACCGGATACCACTCGTCGATCCTCTGCAGCGTCGCTTGCAGGTTGACGGCGTGAACGGGCTCATCCAGCGTGCCCAGGACGTGCACGCCAGCCAGCTTGACGCTGCGTGTCAGGCGCGATCCCACGATGGGGCCAAATGCGTCTCCCGTCGAACGATCGGTTCCCACACAAACAATGACCATCGGCAGTCTACCGTACTGCGCGAGCGCCGCATCGAGCTGCTGTTCAAGGGCCGACACCGCATCCGGGCTTTCCATCGAGACGCGGCCGCCCAAGTGCTGAGCGCTCGGCAACGAAGCCTCTGTGGACAAGCGATTCACCCGATTTCCCCCTCGCACGGAATATTCCCAGTATACGTTTGCGTATCATCGACTATACCTGTCCTGACAGGGTGCGAAGTAGAAGCGCGGGGGGATGGTATGATCGACCTTGTCCTGTTGGCGGGAGCTCTCTGGGTCGCGGCTTGGATCGCGGCACAACCGGCAGAAGTCGCTCTGCTGTACACGGCAGGTTTCTATGCCAGCACGTACGCCGCCGCGCAGGTCGCGCCTTGGTTCGTGCTGCATCTCTCCATCACCCAGCCGGTTCTGGCGTGGATGGCGCAGCACGTGGGGGCGGATGTCCCTGTGTTCGGGACGGGCTTCTCCAAGCGCGCGATCCCGTCCGCGCAGCCCCAATGGATGGCCCTTCACGCGCTGGACTGGATGACGGCCCTCTTCCTGGGAGCCGCGGTGTGGTGCTCGTTTGTGGGTGTCCATCGTTTCTTACAAGCGATGCTCGACGAAGACGAGCCGCTCGAGACGGGTTGGTTCTCTCGACTCGCGAGCGGACTGTTCGGGGCGTCCGCAGGTGTCTGGGCCATGCTTCAAGCTGCACCCGCCCTCGCGGTTCTTCTGAATCTGTTTGGCCATCCCCAGTCCCTCGAATCGAACCCTCTCCTGGACCTCATCCTTCGCGGCGTTCAAGCCCTACCCGTGGTTCGAACTATGATATGATGGGACATCATGAGACGAGCCGGGAGGGTGAGCGGTGACGCTTTGGGCGGACATTCGACAAAAGGCGCTTTCGGACATCCCGAGTCTCGAGGTGGTGATTTGGGACGCCATCCGGATCGCCATCTTCTTCGCCCTGGCGCAATTCCTGATACGCGTCGGTGTTCGCATCACGCGGCGCATGTTGTCTCTTCACGCCAGGATGGACGAGCGCCGACGAAAGACGCTTGAATCGCTGTTCACGAACGTCATCCGGTACACGGTATACTTTGTGTTGGTGGTCGAAATTCTGTCGCTCTTCCACGTCAACGTGTCCGCCATCCTTGCGAGCGCGGGCATTGTCGGCGTAGCCGTCGGATTTGGAGCGCAGAGCTTGGTGAAAGACCTGATTTCGGGTCTTTTCATCCTGTTCGAAGACCAGTATGGCGTCGGAGACATCGTGCAGATCAACGGGTTCAAGGGCACGGTGATTTCCATCGGCATCCGTCTCACCAGGATCCAGGCGTGGACAGGCGAGGTTCAGGTCATTCCCAACGGTCAGATCACCAGCGTGACCAACTACTCGCGCACGCATTCGACGGCCGTGATCGACGTCACCGTTCCCTACGATGTGGACGTGGATCTCGTGAAATCCATCATGCAACGCGTGCTGCTCAGGCTCCAAGAGGAGCGCTCGGACGTGGTGACGGGGCCGGTTCAGGTCCTCGGCGTGCAGGATGTCTCCAACACGAATCTCGTCATCCGGGCCACCGCGGTGTGTGCCCCCACCAAAAGCGGCGAGATT
>Ga0208683_100514_pt1 | contig 15167 bp, 17 predicted proteins | sample BED_Mat_host_9_1_FD_187141 | JGI IMG/M metagenome (GOLD analysis project Ga0208683, IMG submission 187141) | Extremophilic microbial mat communities from Yellowstone National Park, USA - BED_Mat_host_9_15 (SPAdes) (version 3) | ecosystem: Environmental > Aquatic > Thermal springs > Hot (42-90C) >... | reverse complement strand
ACCAAAATCCTTGATGTATTTTAAAACATTAACCAATGTTGATAAACCATACTGATCCTGACCTTCTGTTGGTTCATCCAGTATATAAAGCTCCGGATCTTTTGCGAGCGCTGACGCAAGAGCTAGCCTAACCCTTTCGCCTCGAGAAAGTGAATGCGGCAACCTTTCTCTTTTATTCTCAAGCCCAAAAAAATTTATGCTCTCATCTGCTATTTTTTCATCTCTGCTCTCATAAAGCACTTCAGACACAACACTATCCTGCAGGAACTGCAATTCTGGGGTCTGTAGCATGAAGCCTTTTGTCTTCGCCTTTACAGAAATTCCCTTTGATGAAAGCAGGCCGATAGTCAGTTTAGCCATTGTTGACTTGCCAGAACCGTTAGGCCCAACGAAGGAAACCACTTCACCAGAATTAATTTCAATGTTTACGTTTTTAAGCGCTTGATTGCCTTGTTCATAAGCGTAACTGAGGTTTGTGGCCTTAACAAGTTTGTTTTGTACGTTTTTCTTAAACAAATTAATTTTCGGTTCAGGCGCTCTCTTTTTTTCTGAATAAAACTCCAAAGTAGTGTTTGTTATGTTCTTCAAGTACTCTATTCTATGTTCAGCAATTATCACTGTTACATTTTTTTCTCGCAAAAGTTTGAGCTGTTCTATGAACTTTTTTCTGGATTCATGATCTAGATTTGACAACGGTTCATCAAAAAGCACAATTCTATATCTACCAAGCAAAGCAAACCCAATAGCAGCTTTCTGGGCCTCTCCGCCGCTCAATGTGAACACGTCTCTGTGTAAAATTTTTTCTAGACCTAACTCTTTTACAATTTCATTAAAAAGTTTTAAATCAGGATTTTTCCATGAAAGCTCCGTACAAACATCATAACCAATGAAAGAGTTAATTGGCTCCTGTGGTACATAGTAAATCAGCCCTTTTTTAAGGGCTTCCTCAGGCCTTATTCCATCAACCAGAATTTTTCCGTTCACTTTAGCTTCAACATATTCACCAACAAACCCTAAAATAGAATATAAAAGTGAAGTTTTGCCGGAACCTGTGGCTCCACTTACTAATCCTATTTCTCCTTCACCAACTTCCCAGTTAACGTTCTCAAAAATAACCTTTCCATCATAACTCATGGAAAGGTCCTTAATCGATATCATATAAAAAAGCATAAAGAATAGAAAGATATAAATATTTGGATGGATTAACCATCCAACATGAGAAACTCATTATCAGCGAGTGTTTTATCTGTAATCATAATAGCTGTTCTTTCATTATTATTGTATATGTCATTTGAAATTTATGCCTACAGCAAGACGTTTAGCGAGATCATAACTCTCATCGAGTCATTGGTCATAATCGTGGTTGGTTTAGCTTTGATAAACAAAAGGTTAAAAGAAGTCGTCAGTCCAAAGAACCTCGCTTTATCTATAACATTCGGTGTGCTGCTTTATGCCGCTCAATGGGCTATAGCATATGTACCTGCTTTTGTGTGGTATACACCGCCTTTTAGTTATTTTGCAACTGCTCTTTTGGTGTATTTGCCAGAAGGCATAATCGTATCGGTCCTTCTTGTGCTTACTGAAAGCGCATATGGATCACTTTTTATGATGATTATACCATTTTACATCATATCTATGATATCTTTTTTCAACCCGGTATGGACTCCGTTTTACTTTAGCATGGCGTCTTTAGCAGAGATCGTAATTTTTGCAGGAAAAAGGGAATACATGACTGCAGCACTTGCATCTATAGTTTTTAGTGCTACTGACGCATTTCTGGCATCTCAGTTTATGCTTTTTAATTTCGGTGTCTACCAGCCTCCAGTTATACAGCTTTCTTCTGTTTTTATCGACATTATATTCTCTATTTTTGGAGCTTTCCTTGGACTTGCAATAGGGAAAAAGGCTAAAACAGCCTGGAGACCTTAGTTATTTTTTAAGAGATAAGCCAATGTATACTAGAAACGCAACAGTTATTCCTATGGCTGCAGGGACAAGAACTCTATTAATCAAATTTATAGCGTGTTCCCAGTTGTTTCCAAGCATTATTCCTATATAAATCAGGATTATACTCCATAAAAAAGAGCCTAGAAAGGTAAATAGGAGAAATTTTATAACGTTCATTTTAAAAGCACCCGCAGGAAACGATATTAAAGTACGCATGCCAGGGAGCATTCGCGTAAAAAAGACAGCGTAAGCCCCATACATTTTAAACCATTCTACTGCTTTATTAAGGCTATTTTTGTTTACTAAATGTCTTTTTTCGATGCTTTCTATGCCTATCCATAAACCTATATAATAATCCAGTATTGAACCGATGATAGAACCAGCGTTTGCGGCCGCCAACACCAAGAAAAAGTTAAGCTCGCCGAGGGAAACCAAATATCCCGCTAAAGGTAATATTACTTCAGAAGGTATAGGTAACGATGAACTTTCAAGCGTCATAAGAAAAAATATTACTAATACCCCTCCCTTTGCAACTGCATTTGCTGTCCATACCGGTATTGCAACTATCAAGCTATGGAAGGGCGCATAACCAATTTTTCCTTCACCATAAAACATATATGAAATGATGAAAGCTATAATTCCTGCTACTGAACTTATTAGTTTTTTGTTCGACATTTTATGCTGGTTTTTCTTCTAATGATTCTTTTATAGCTTCATTTATCTGATCTGCCATATAGTGATCTAAAAGTTTAAAATTGATTTTTTTGACTTCAGACACTTTTTTTAATGCTTCTACAACATCGTTTGCTAGCTGGTAAGCTAGCATTGCTGGACATGCAGGCGTAGTCATTCTAACTTCTATGTTAACAGTGCCGTCATCGCTAAGCTCCAGTTTTTGCACTAAGTTTAAGTCTAATATAGAAACTCCGACCTCAGGATCAATTACGTAAGAAAGGTTTTCCCAGATTTGATCTAAGACCTTTTCTTTGTCCATTGAACAATTATAAAGCATGAGATTATTATTTCTTTCTTTATAATCTTTAACACCAAAAAAGGATTTCAAATTATATTTTTCGCTTTTAAATAAGCAAAATAATTTTAAAGAGCAAAACGGCATAGAAGGCTTAAGCAATTATGCTATACGCCGGGGGCAGGATTTGAACCTGCGAGGGCCGAAGCCCACTGGCTTTCTTGTAATGGATCTCGAGGCCAGCCCCTTAGGCCGCTCGGGCACCCCGGCTAAATAAATTCCAAAAAAGAGCGATTTAAGCTTATTTAGATTTTTGACCAGATCATAATTCTAATATTTTTTTGTACAAACTGATTACATCTTCATCATTATTTATAGTTATATTAGCTGGTATTATTTTTACATCTTTAATACGTTTTTCTTTTTCATTATAATCACTTTTATCTATTATTAGATAGTCTATCAAACCATCATAGATTTTTATCAAACCAAAAGGATCAGGTTCTAAACCCATCTCGCGCATCATCCTTGAAGCAGGACCTTTATAAGTAGCCCCGCCTTTAAACGGGCTTATTGCAACTCTTTTTCCATTAAATCTTTTTATTTTCTCTCTTAAATTTTTTACAGAAATTATTGGAAATATCGAAGCTAAAGGATTGCTTGGGGCTATAATCAAAACCTTAGATTCGTCAAGAATTTCTAATGCTCTCTGTGAAGCTTTTGCACTTCCTGAACCTTCTACTTTGATATACGTTATGGGTTCTTCTATTCTTTTTACATAATATTCTTCAAAAGTAATTTCTCTGTTTTTTGTCCCGATAACAGTTTTTAGCCTGCTGTCTGAAGGAGGAGCAACTTTTACACTTAGCTCAAACGCATTAATAAGCTTATCAAAGACCTCAGTTAACTTTAGACCTGTTTTTAAAAGGTAAGTTCTATAAATATGAACAGCAAGATCTTTATCGCCAAGCATTATGTAAGGTTCAGCCTTCATTTTTTTCAGCATTTCATAAGTGTTAAACGTATCTCCTGATATTCCCCAGTTTTTGTTAAAATCAAACAAACCACTAAGAGAGTAAAGTACAGAATCAAAATCTGGCGAGACATAGAGCCCAAGAAAATATTCGTCATCTGCGGTATTTACTATAGAGCTGACATCTATACCTTTTCTATAAAGTCCTCCAACAACTTTTGCACCAGAAGTTCCACCACAAAGTATAGCTGTTCTAGACATTATAAAATAAAATGTATTATAGCCTAAATAAAGTTTCGTTCAAATAAGGTTTTATTTTATTTAAAACATAGTTAGCAGCATTTGGCGTTATTTCAGCCCTTCTTCTGAACCATGTAAAGTTTGGTTCTTTTTCCCACATGGGCACTATATGTATGTGCACATGAAATATTATTTGGCTAGCCGCCCTGCCAACGTTAGTAAAAAGCCTTACACCATCAGCGTTCATCCCTGATTTAACTGCTAGCCCAACTATTTTTGATATCTTCGCAAGGTCAAAAAGCTCTTCATCAGGTACTGAAATAAAATCCGGATAATGTTTTTTTGTTATGACAAGCGAATGACCAGGTGCTATTGGAAACCTATCCAATAATGCTATAACCTTTTCATTTTCAAAAATCTTATAAGCGTGCTCTTTCCCGGTTGATATTTTACAAAAAACACAGTCTTGAAACATTATTTACAACCAACCTTTCTTATAATCTTTTAGCATAAAAACTCAGAGCAAAACAAGTTCATTTTCGTTCAATTTTATTTCCAGACTTCTTGAAATTTCTTTAACATGTAATGGTTCACTGGTAGATGGCGCGTAAGATACTTTAAGAAAGTTTAACCAAGAAAGAGCTATTTCAGAAATGCTAGATCCTTTGTTTTCGGAAAGTTTTTTTAACCTGTTCAAGACATATCCGTGAATTATTCTGTTTTTAAACGACATATAGCCTTTATCTGTAAGTATACCGCCAGCCAATGGTGAAGATGAAAAAACGTTTATTTTCAAACTTTGAAGTTTTTGTACAACACGCAGGTTGTTTTTTGTTAAAGCATTAAAGTCTATCTTTACATGCTGAAACTTTTCCAAAAGATCTTCTTGATATATTTCTTTGATATAGCCAGGTTTCCAACCTATAACGCCAAAACCGTTTATCATTCCGTCATCCAGAGCTTTTCTAAACCCTTTTAATATTTCTTTTAGGCTAACAAAAAAGTTTGGAATTTTAACTTCAAAGACATCGGCTGGTCTTCCTAGTATATTTTTAAACATGGATATTTGATGGATTATGTTTTCATAATTAGGATAAAATCCATAAAATCTGGCCAAAATTACTATATTTTTATTCTCCCTAATAGGTTTCAGAAAAGTTTCAAATTTTTCCATTCTTATCCAAGAATCCCTTAAGTCAAGGACGTTAAGGCCTGAATTTAAAAACGTCTCAAAAGCAAGCTTAACTCCCTTTGGGTTAGTCTCAAGTTTATCTCTTTTTATCGATATTCCGCTCAGGATTCGAGCGGCCATAGTTAGCACTACTACCGCAGCTATTTATTAACTTTCCCGCCGATTACAGAGCAAAGAATAAAAAGGCTTAGCATATTATGCAGTTTGTGGCCGCCATGGTGTAGTGGTAGCACAGGAGCCTGTGGAGCTCCTGGCCCGGGTTCGATAGCATCCGCTTAGCCGAAAATCCCGGTGGCGGCCATCTTATTCTAGCTCGTCAAATCATTAATTACGAATATGTCCGAGAACTTATTCTTTAGTAGTTTTCCGGGTTTAGCTCCATTAAAACAATCCAAATTAATCGTCTTAAAATGATGAAGTTTGTCATTGATCTTTAAAATGAGTTTAAAATATTAAAAAATACTAATTGAGCGCAGGACTCCATCTTTTTATCAGAGATCCCGTCCGTAAGGGCTGGATAGTTTACAAAAAGTAGCCACATAGTAACGTTACATTTATCAATTATAACAGTTCAAGTATAGATACATGAGTAAAATAAAAGTTGCTATAGCCGGTGTTGGCAATTGTGCTTCTGCGATAGTCCAAGGTGTTTATTATTATTCAAATAAAGAACCCATCGGGGTCATAAGCGACAAAATAGGCCCTTACAGCATTTCCGACATAGAGTTTGTAGCTGCTTTTGATGTTTCAAAAAGGAAAGTTGGCAAAGATCTTTCTGAAGCTATTTTTGAACGCCCTAACTTAACTAAGAAGTTCGTTGATGTGCCCAAGCTAGGAGTTGTGGTACAACCCGGTCCAGTATACGATGGTGTAGCTTCGCACATGCAGGAATCTTTTGAGCCTGTTGAAAAAGGATCTGAAATATCATTTGTTTCCGATAAGTTGAAAGAAAGCGGGGCAGATCTGCTGATAAACCTGCTCCCAGTAGGGAGCGAAGAGGCAACAAGGGCATACGCAAAGGCTGCGCTTGAAGCTAAGAAGGGTTTTATTAACGGCATTCCCGTGTTTATAGCAAGCGATAAAGAATGGGCAAAAGAGTTTGAAAAGAATGGAGTTCCTGTAATGGGGGACGACGTAAAAGGTCAGGTTGGAGCTACAATACTTCACAGAACCCTTGTATCTTTATTCCATATGAGGGGAGTTATAGTTGAAGAAACATACCAAGTTAACATAGGTGGGAATACGGATTTCCTTAATATGACTGTTGAGGAGCGGCTAAAAAGCAAGAGAATAAGCAAGACTTCTGCCGTGACGAGCATACTACCATACGGAAAAGAGCTCGAAGAAAAAGGTAAGATAAGAATAGGGCCAAGTGACTACGTGCCATTTCTTGGCAACACAAAAATCTGTTACATATATTTAAAGGGAAAAAGCTTCGCAGATTTTCCTGTCGAGCTTAAAGTTAAGCTTTCTGTCGACGATAAGTCAATGTTCGCAGCAGTAATGCTCGACGCAATAAGGCTCATGAAGGTCGCACTTGATAAAGGTTTAAAGGGACCACTTATAGAACCTTCTTCTTTCCTGTTTAAACACCCACCGGCTCAGGCAACAAGCGACGCTGAAGCTTTTGAGTGGCTGAAAGGGTGGCTAAATAAACTTGGATATTGAACCGATACATATCGATGAAAATTTTGTAAGAAAGTTTTATCCTTCCCGAAAAAAAGACTCACATAAAGGCGAAAACGGTAGAGTTCTAGTTATAGGTGGTAACTGGATATACCACGGGGCTCCATATATAGCATCTCTTGCCGCTTTAATTTGTGGTGTAGACTTGGTTTACGTTGCAGTACCAAAACCCATATCAAACGCCATACGATCAATGAATCCAAACTTGATAGTAATTCCTTTGCCTGACTATAAATTTACAAAAGGTAACGCAGAAAGGTTGATAAAAATCATGCCTGAAGTCGATGCTATTCTTATAGGCAACGGAATGGGGAAAGGAATCATAAACGGTCTAAAAGAATTTTTAACAGAAACTTCTGTAAAAAAAATTGTACTCGATGCGGACGCTTTGTTGCCAGAAGCAGTTAATGCGCTTTCAGGTTCTGAAAAAGATTTTATATTAACACCTCATGAAGGTGAGTTCAGAAGGATCAGCGATCATGTTCTTAGTGACAAGAATTTCGATGAAAAAGTAAAGATTGTTATGAATTTTGCAAAAGAAAAAGGAGCTACTGTGTTGCTTAAAGGCCCTATAGATATAATCACCGATTCAAAAGAATTATACCTTAATTCAACCGGTAATGCTGGTATGACTGTCGGCGGGACCGGAGACGCTCTTGCAGGTCTTGTAACATGTCTTTTTTCTAAGGGAATAAAAGCTGTTGAAGCTTCAGCTATAGGAGCTTATGTAAACGGTAGTGCAGGCGATCTTGCGCTAAAAGAAAAAGGGCTTCATTTTACTGCAACTGATGTAATAAATTATTATCCAGAAATAATGAAAAAATTTGACCGCCTAGTCTGATTTACTTCAGTACTTTTTTACCTAGCTGTGCTGGTTCTAAATTAAATACTATTGTTTTAAGAACTGTCATTTCGTCTATGCTATATCCAACACCTTCCCTTCCTGTTCCAGAATTCTTATTACCACCAAATGGGAAATATCCAAGCCCGTGCTTTGGCATGTCATTTATTGTGACTTCGCCAACCTGCAGTCCTTTTGCAACTTTCCAGAGATCGTAGAAATTATTTCCAAAAACGCATGAATCCAAACCGTACTCACTTTTTCTGGCTAGATTAAGCGCTTCATCAACATTATTAACCTTGTGTATTGGTATTACAGGCCCAAAAATTTCTTCCCATAGTATTCTAGCGTTTTCTGGAACATCGTATAAAACTGTTGGTTGCACATAAGTTCCTTCAACGTTTCCGCCAAGCAACACTTTTGCTCCTTTTTCTACAGCATCATCTATAAGAGATTTTATTCGCTGTGCGGCGTTTTTTGATATAACTGGTCCAACTTTTACAGAAGGATCAGTTATAGGGTTTCCGATTTTCCATAACTTAGCCTCTTCAACTATAAGCTCGACTAGCTTATCGGCAACTTCTTTTACAGGCAGCACAGCGCTTATAGCATCGCATCTCTGCCCGGCGTTTGAAAGAGATCCGGCTACTATCTTTTTAGCGGCCGTCTTTAAATCAGCGTCAGCAAGCACTATACAGTAAGCCTTTCCTCCAAGCTCTAGATGAAGCTTCTTTATGCCGGCTACAGAACTTATGGATCTACCTGTTCCAGTACTACCAGTGAAACTTATCATACCAACGTCCTTATGTGCGGCCAAGGCATTACCTATGACAGAACCAGGCCCTGTAATCGCATTTATTGTACCTTTGGGAAAACCAGCCAGATTGAGGATTTGAACGAACATAAGAGTTGAAAGCGGAGTTTCAGATGTTGGCTTAACTACTACGCTGTTAGCAGCAAGCAGAGCAGGAATAATCTTAGATGCAGGAATGTAAAGTGGATAGTTAAAAGGACCTATTGCTCCAACAACGCCGATCGGTTCCCGTATTACAAGGGCTATCTTCTGAGCTGTATCTTTTGACCAGTCGCCGGGAAGGTATTCTCCGAAAATCTTCCTTGCGTCCTCCATGGTAAGCTTCATTCTGAGGAAAAGCGATTCAACCTCTCCCTTGGCCCCCTCTCTAGTTTTTCCTCCTTCGAGCATCAGAACTTTTATAAAGTCTTCTTGATGTTCCATTAGCAGATGCCTTGCTTCTTCCATCAATTCTATCCTTTCTATTCCAGCTATCTCTCTAATCTTGTATTGATTTTCTTTAGCAGATTTTACAGCTAGGTTTACGTCATCTACAGACGCCTTATAAACATAACCTATAAGGCTGTCATCTACCGGAGACCTTAAAGCATCCTTTTGCGGGCTGTTCACCCATTTTCCATCAATAAAAAACTTAAAGTTCTTTATACCATTTTCAGATTCAAAAAGCTCGCTGAACTCACTTGAAAGATCCAACTCAGCAATTTTTTCGCTTGATACATTGTTCATAGTTAGTTTTATGAGTTAAGTATCTTATTTACTTTTATAACATTTTTATCTTTAATTATAAGATGTTTAAGGATAAAAAAGGAAAAATTAATATTTATCCTTGAGAAAAATCTTTCGTGAAAAAAAGCGGTTTAGGCCCATTGGAAATAAAGATACTTTCTGCTTTATCGGAACTTAAAGAAGGCACAGTAAAACAGGTTTATGATTCACTACAAAAAGGTGAAGGAAACATTGCAATTACTACTGTTGCGACAGTTCTTGACAGACTTTTTAAAAAGGGCCTTGTAGAAAGGACTTTAATAAATGATGGAAAGCCATCTTATGTTTACAGGGTTTCATCAAGCATATCTAAAAACGAGAAAACCATGTCTTTAGTTATAGATTTTCTAAAGGCTTTTAAGGAACCTCTGAAATTTTATTTTGCTTCAAACAGTGATATACCCCCCGATGAACTAGAAAATATATTTAAAGCATTAGAAGAATAAATTGATCCTAATAACTTTTGTAAAAATCTTTGGATATTTAATAATTCTAAGACCATTGATAATCAAGCTAAGCGTTATCATATCAATCATAGGGTTGTTAAGTTTTTTGTTCTTGCGGAAGAATAAGCATTTTACAGGAAAATTGCTAATGGTATTTTCAATGCTTTCCTTGTTACCGTATATTTTTGTAGATTTGCGATTTATAATAGGTGAATTTATGATATTTACGAGGGCAGTTCTTTCTGCAAAGATTGACTTTATTGTAATGCTGAAGAGGTTTTGGCTAGTAGAACACGATCCTATATTTTGGGGGATTTCTATAAGCGCGCTGATTCTTTTTTATGGCATAACATCGGCGCACAGAAGACCTTCTCTTTTGCCGTTAAACGATGAAGAAACTTTAAAGATGGTAAACAGCGTATCAAGTTTATTAAAAATACCCCCACCCCAGGTTTATATTTTAAATACTGAAGAACCACAGCTTTACACTAACGCCAACAGATCTAAACCTTACATAGCTATATCTGTAGGCGCTTTTGAAACTTTTAACAGGGATGAACTTATTGCGGCAATAACTCACGAGCTTGCTCATGTAGCTAACAATGACAACGAAAACTTTTTCTTTTCTTTAATCTCTCTTGTTGGTACTATATTTAATTTTCTAAACATAATAAACACTTTATTAATAAAAATAGAATCAGAATACGCAGCAGATGAATCGGCAGCTAAGATGGTGGGCGTGGAACCCTTAGTAAGCGCTCTTCTTAAAGTATCCGGGATCACACCGGGCTGGCATGCAGGTAGCGGTTTTGTTCCCTCAAAGTTTGAATTATTACTTTTTACCCCGCCAGTTAAAAAAAGAATAGCCAGGTTATTGAATCTTTATAAAAGAGGGATTCTACCTAAGCAGGGATATGTCTTAAAGCTTTTTTATAATGAGAGAAAGTAGTATGGGTTTCGCTCTACGTAGGCGCGCATAGGTACGCATCAGCATACCTATCGCACGCGTAGAGCTTGGGTTTCACAGCTTCATACAACTCCCTCTCGAGTTCATCGGGAGTCTTCCGCTCCGCCCCTGTCTCGAAGTACCAACCCATTCATAAGCCTTCCATTTTGTCGAAGGCCTCATGGGGAACGCCGACCATCTTCAGTCCTTCCCCCTATGTGTGTGCACGTAGCCCTCATCTTTTCCTAAAGGAGGTCTTGGGTCTTTGCTACCACCCTACTGCCCGTACACACACAAATTGTTCATATCCAGAAATACATATAAACCTATTTATTTTAAAACTGCAGACTAAGGCAGCTTTTATAACATGTCGAAGCCTTTTAATAAAGTAAATAACTTTATCGTGAGGTCAGCTTATTTGAGCAACGCCTAACATAAAAGGATAAATTTATTAATACACAGGATATAAATTAATCGTGAATTACGTTCTTTATGATCTTTTGATAACTTCGTTTTTTATTTTATGGGTCTTTTACGTTATTACAGTGATTTCCAAAAAGGTTTACAGCTATGCGCTTTCCAAAAATTATGATGAGATTTCTGCCAGATATTTGAGCAGGAAAACTATTCACATACTGGCAGGGGGAGTCATTGCTGTATTTGTTCCATTTGTATATAAAGAACCCATAACGCCATTTATTCTAAGCCTTATTCTAACTGTTTTACTTTTGTTCAACAGAAGACAGAAAAAAATGATGGGCTGGTTTCAAGAAGCTGGCAACTTTTATGAAGTAGACTTTACGATCATGTGGGGGCTTTCAATACTTGTAGGCTGGTTTTTCGATAAAACTCTTTGGTTAGGCGTCCTGCCAGCTATATACATGTCTGTAGGAGATGGCGTAACTGGAATAGTGAGAATTATAATATCTAAAAAGAGATACAAAGGCATTGAAGGGAGTTTGGCTATGTTTATTTCTATATTACCTTTCAGCATCACAATGGGTTATGGTGGATTGATTTCTGCCTTTGCTGGCACTTTGGCCGAAAAGCAAAACTTTATTGATGATAACATAGCTGTCCCTGTAGTCTCCCTTTTAATATTGATTTTATTTAGGACAATTTATCCGCAATTGCTAAAAGGATTTTATTGAACAATTTTTATAATGCTATCGATTGAACTGGCACAAATAGAAACTAGCAGAGAAAAAGAAAGAAATCTATCTAAAATAGAAAACATCATAAAAAGTTCTAAAGCTAACGTGGTTGTATTTCCTGAATTTTCAAACTTTTATGTCTCAGACCTTAAGCCCGAAGAAGTTTATGATATGGCAGAAACCGACAATTCTGACTTTATGAATAAAATAATAACCGTTTCAAGGGATAATAAAAAGTGGGTTATTATAGGGGTTTATGAAAAAAGTGAGGAATATCCCAAAGTATACAGCACTGTTTACGTTATCGAGCCAGAAGGAAAAATTAGAACCAAATACAGAAAAACACATCTTTTTAGAGCATTAGGTTATGACGAAGCATTATATTTAAAACCTTCTGACAATAGCTTTGTTGTTTTAAAAATAAACGACATTAAACTGGGAATTATGATTTGCTATGAAGTAAGGTTTCCAGAAATCGCCAGAAGCTTGGCCTTAAATGGTGCCGAAGTCATAGTAATTCCAAGCGCATGGCTAAAAGGGTATAATAAAGAAGATCAATGGATTACTTTAACAAAATCAAGGGCTATGGAAAATACAGTTTATGTCTTGACGTCTAACCAAATTGGAAATGTTTATACAGGAATAACGCTTGCAATAGACCCTGCAGGAATAATAAAGGCGAGAGCAAGCGAAAACGAAGAAACAATAGAAGTGAAAATAAACAGAGAAAGGTTGGATCAGGTCAGAAAATATTTACCCTTACTCAATCAAAGGCGTCCTGAGCTTTATAAACTGTGATGGTTTTAAAGTTAATAAATAATAAATAAATGTAAATAATACATGCCAATAAATGTATACCATGCAAGAAGGTCCAAAATGTCCAAAATGCGGTAAACCCTTATCATATCTTAAAAGGATATGTACTGAATCAACTGAATATGAACTTTCAGCTGATGGATGTTATGAAAAAGCTGAAACAAGCGAAGAAAAATGTAGTGGATTCGCATGCCCTTTTTGCGGATTTATAATTGCTGAAGATGAAACAAGAGCTATTGAATTCTTAAGAAAAAGCAATTAACCTTAAATCACGCGCAGACAAATATGCCCTAGGTTTACAAAACGAACAAATGCCTTGCCTCTTCTAGATGCGGGGATGCTGAAATACTTTGCTAACGTGTTTTCTCATGAAAAAGGCTAAAGTATTTATATACTTTAATTAGCATAACGTAACAGAAAGCATGCGTCGATCAAACACAGTGCGCATCATTGCAGGAAAAGAAACAAAAGCTAAACTAAAGGCTCTTGGAAAGGCATTCGTTAATTGCTGGAACGAAGTTAATAAGTTAAGGCTTGAGCAGTACAAAAAGCACGAGCCTGTAGATTTTAATAAAACAGAAAAAATCGTTTATGAGAAATATAAGGCTGTATTGCACGGGGCAAACGTTCAACAAGTAACGCGAAAGAACGCTTCTGCATGGAAATCTTTTTTCGAGCTAAGCAAAAAGAAGAAAGAAGGTGAATTGCCTAAGTGGATGAAGCCAAAGCCTCCACATAAAAAGAAAGATGATTTGTTTTTGCTGATAAGAAACGACAGGTACAAGATTGAAGGAAACGAAAAGAATACAAACTTCTGGAGCTATTCTGCAATAATAAACTACATCAAGAATGTTGCACAAGAATACGGAATAAAGGTCAAGCTTGTGGATAAGGAAAATACATCTAAGACGTGTTCTCTGTGTGGGGAAATTCACGAAAACGGAAGGATTGAAAGAGGCTTGTTCAAGTGTCCTCACACAGGGAAAGTAATAAACGCTGATCTGAACGGGGCAATAAACATTCTACATATCCCTGAGTCCGTTAAGGATAGGGGTAAGTGGCTGAAGGCACAGCCTGTGGTCTATCGCTGGACGAACGGAGCGGGGTGGGTAACCACTAGCTATGAAGCGATGAAGATGAAGGCGGTAAACCAAGAACCTATGATCCGCCTTGAAGGAACCATCGCCTTTTAAGGCGGGGAGGATGTCAGATAAGATAATTCATCTTTTTACTAGAGACCCCGTCCGTAAGGGCTGAGTAGTTCACAAACGAGCATAAAGCTTCTATTAATGTTTATCCATTTTAGCGTTAAAAATTTGTTTGCCGTCCTATAAATTCCCGTAAAGATAAAAGCTCGAAAAATAAGTTTTGCTGATAAAGATTAAAAGTTAAAACAGCAATATCTAAACTATAAAGTGTTGAATAAGCTGAGGATTTTATTTATAGTTTTGGTATCGGCTTCTGTTGGCCTAGGTATGATAATATTGATACTTGCTGCCACTACAGAAAAGGCTCCTGATCTAGGGGAATTATTTTTGCAGCTCCTTACCGGGAGGGCTTCTCCTAATATACCTTTTTTTGTACCTTTATCTTTCCTTCTATTTTTCTTGGCTACTTTAGCAAGTAGCGTAGGCGTAGTTTATTTTTTGATAATGCCCGAGATTCAAAATAAAGGTATCATCGCAGATGAATCCGAAGATATTCTATCTTTTCTTTTACCTGACGAGAAAAAAATAGTTGATATTTTGATAAAACATGATGGCGAATATTTGCAAAAGCTTATTTCGAAAGAAGCCGGTTTTACCAGAGTCAAAACACATAGGGTCGTGGTAAGGCTTGCTCAGAGAGGCATAGTTTCTTTGGAAAAACGCGGTAACACGAATATTATTAGATTAAATATAAAAAATATAAAAGCAAAAAAATAAACTAAAGTTTTATTTAAGATCCATTATAGGAAAGCGCGAAAGCCCCGCCTATTATTCCGAGAATAGCCCCTATTACGAAACCTCCCATTCCAAAAAAACTGAAGATTGAAAAGACTATTATTAATATACCCCATGTCGTGCTTTCTGCCGGTTTTGATTTAAGCATAAATGCTGAGATTAATACTATTATGCCTGATACTAGGCCTAAAAATAGCATCATACCAAAAGCTAAAGTGGGCCAAGCAAAGAAAATCATTCTGTGATATGTTGCAGCTATTAAAAATAATTGAAACATAAATGATACAAAAATACTGCTCAGTATCATGAGTATTCCGGCTATTAAAGATAGCATATATGCTGTTCTCGGATAATTCTGTTGGTTAGTTGACATTTCTATCACCAGACACAAGTTGAATACTTTATATTTATAGATGTTCCCTGTAACGTTTTAA
>Ga0208683_100512_pt1 | contig 15196 bp, 16 predicted proteins | sample BED_Mat_host_9_1_FD_187141 | JGI IMG/M metagenome (GOLD analysis project Ga0208683, IMG submission 187141) | Extremophilic microbial mat communities from Yellowstone National Park, USA - BED_Mat_host_9_15 (SPAdes) (version 3) | ecosystem: Environmental > Aquatic > Thermal springs > Hot (42-90C) >... | reverse complement strand
AATGTTCGCAAAGGCAAGGCTGTATAACATGTTCTTGGCTATAAAGGCGTAGCACCGGAAAAAGGACCAGGAAAAACGTGGTACCTAGTGATAAGAATCAAACGACAATCAGTTATTCGACAGAGCATTTTTAAGATATAAATTTAAGCGTTTCTAAATAGGAGCCGATACAGAAGATGAAGCTGCCAGGTTTCTTGGTTTGATAAGTACAGGGGTACCTGTATACATTCAGTGATTATTCGGGGATATATGACGTTCTCAACGAGAAAGACGCAAAAACAGACAGAAAGGGATACAACAGTACTCGTCCGAACCTTGCATTTTTATCGCTGGTCATATTCACTTCCGTTATATTTGATGTCCTGCTAATTGCTTGTTGGAACCAATTCTTATCGTAATGTATTCTCCCATTATTCAGTTCTTTATAATATATTTGGCCGCCTACAGACACGAGGTTAACAGATTTCTCAGGCCATTTCATGAGCATGCGTCAATCAAAGACTGGAGGAAGGTACTGAAGGCACTTGGAGTGGAAGCGATACTTCCTGAGAAAGGGCCAGAGTACGGTAGCGATAAGAGGCTTATCCTGACCTTCGGCATTACTGTCATTCTTTCTGTGACCATTACCTTAACGATGGTCTTTGCATTGCAAAAGACCCCTTCGCTTCCAGCTTTGTTCAGGGTAGCTCTTCCCATCCTATCCCAGTTCATTCCTGCCTCCTACTTTTTCGCTTTTATATCCAAGTGGTACCTTGGACCTCTTCCTAATCAGCCAAGAAGGATGCTCTTACTCTACCCCCGCCTTGGCTCACGAATCAGGCATCTGATGGAAGATGTTTGACCTTTACCATACATTATTCTTCAACGTCGCCCTAAAGAATGGTCACCTAATGTCAAGACCCAGATATGAGCCAGAGCAGGAGTTCATCGGCAATCTCATTCACGAATTGGAGCAGAGGGATCCTGATTTCGCCTGGATTCAGTTCATTTTTCAGCAGGTTGACTATTCACGCCAGCTCATGACGCTCAAAAATGAGCTGCTGTCCTACAAGAAATTTGCAGAGACGCCTGAAGTGAATGGAAAAGGCGAACCAAGGAGAAGGAAGGAATTGGACTCAGAATGGTACAGAACTGTTGAATTGAGGTGCAAGAAGATAGACGAGCTGATGTCTTCGCATCAGGTCCTGCTGGGGATACAGGGGATGTGGGTCGAAAAAGGCGAAGAGGCAATTCAAGGTATTTCAGAGTCTCCCAGAAGCGTTCGCATAGAACTCAGCACCTTCCAAAGCTGCAGAGACGAAATCGATTCTCTTGCTATTTTCACCTACAGGGACCCTAGGGTTCTGCTGGAGCTAGTGCGCAGGAGATTTGTGACCGACATAAGCTGTTATTTCAGAAAGTATTCAGGATCAAGGATGGAGCCTCCATCCTTGATACTTGCGGCAGAAGATCTAGGAAATTATGTCCATTTACCAGTCGGCAACATCACCGAGCATCTATCAAGCCTTCTTCCATCTGAATTTGATGAGGAGGAACATAATGGAGGATTCACCACATTTGGAGTAGGTTCTGGCTTGAACTCTGGAGACAGCCCCTACGCAAAGCGAAGAAAAGAGAATCAATCAAGCATACCAGACCTTCTCTTGCTCCCTGTGGTGGAACCACAGGCTGAAATCAAGACACCCAAAGGGAATTTCCACATATCCAGGATGAAAACCATCCCCCAGATTAATCAAAAGCTAGATGCTGAAGCCTTTTCAAGGCTCAAACATCTGCCTTCCCTATACGCTAGAAGCTTTGAATTACTATACAATAAGGCGAGGACCAGCTTACTCATAGGTTCGACAGATGATAGAGACCTCGAAGCCTATAAAAGATTCCTTGTCTCGATCTACGGTGGATTCGAATTCGTGGAGGAGTCAGCTATTCCGTCTTCTATGAGAATCGTATTAGGGCTTGAGTAGGTAAGAATTCTTACATGTTTTGCTCTTGCCCTTTACTCTTCCACAAACGACAGAGTAACTTAGGTTGTAAAACGCTTTAAACTGGTATGCATCAACAGCATCCTGAAACCGAAAAGGGCATACAAAGCCCTGACATAAGCTAGTCGTTTGACATGCAAGAATAGCTTGAGATTGTCGCGAACATTTATACTAAGTATTGCTAGAGTCTTCTTTTACTAAGATCTGGAAGAGGAATATAAATCGGTCTCTGGAAGCATGCTTTACACCATGACAAGCAAGAGAGTAAAAAAATTGCTTATGGTAGCGCTATGGATGCAGGTTATAGAACAAAAACCTTTGGAACAACCATGGAATCCGCCTAATCCGAATATCAAAATAAGATTATAAATTATGTAGTCAATCAGATAAAAAGTTTTCAATCGCTTAGAGAATTGAGAATCATAGACGCGAACTCTCGTTTGGCAAGCCAGTTTTCTCTTGTGGGTGGCTGAAGTGTGATTTTGGGTGCTGGCTTGGCATAGAAGTTCCCTTGACCCTTTGCTGCCACACCTCCACCCAACTCGATATAGCAGAACCCCTCTTCATCAAATTCAACTTTAGAACCCTCACCAAGCTCGCTGGCTATGTTGCGGGCTACGGTTATGCCTTCGGCTACTGCAAAAACACCTGCCATCGGGAGGAATAACCCGTTGTGTAGCTTTATAGAGGCCAAGTCTCCTAGTGCGTATACGCTCTTGTATCTTGTTTCGAGTGTATTCGGTTGAACGGGCACCCACCCAGTTGAGTCGGTGAGTCCGCATGCGCGCACTGGATCCGGTGCAACGTGCGGGGGCACAACTGCAAGCAAATCGTATTTTGCTTCATCCACCTCAAAGAGCACTTGTTTCCTTTGCGTGTTGACTTTCAGCACCATTCTTTCTGTGTTGTAAGCTGTTTCTCTTTTGTACTTTTTCCCTCACCCCTTCCTTACGTAGCACTTCGTCTATCAAAAACGCAGCCTCATAGGGGGCGGCTGGGCAATTGAACGGCGTTCTTGCTACGAGTACACCAACACTACCCCGACCACGGATTGATGTTGAAGCCGAACAGTGGAGAGAAGGAGCTTTGAAAAGAAACTAAGATCGGGTAGAGGCGTTCTATGAAGTCCAGGAAGGCGAGCTGCGCCTAGATGACGGTCATCTCGCGGCTCTCGTGATGAAGGGGATAGAGGAGGGCCCGCTTGATCAGGCATCCCTTAGAGTCCCTATAGCTTTGCCCAGGAACTCGGCGATATCTTTTCGCTCCCACTTTATCTTGGCCTTCTCGACCAGATGCTTTAGCTCCAATTTCAAAATCTTTCTCATAGCTTCAGGATCATCAGCCTATCCGTAGCAAGCCTCAACCTTCCTCCTGTCGTTGTAGTTGAAATAATATAGATATTTGATTCCCTTAATCATTTTTATGGTCGTGGACATGATAAAGCGTAACTGTCCAGCCTTTTAAGCCAAGCCCCCAATCCGATCTGGTCGGATCTACGTTGTTCGACAGACAAGGGATACAGTTCAAACTTCTGTGTGCTTCTAAGGGGAAGAAATTCGATACTGTTTGGTTTTCTTACGAATAAATGTTTTTATTTTTCGAAAACCTATCTGTGCCCAAATGAAATCCATCGATGCCGAAGGAAAAGGAAAATTGTGCAGGAGCCCTTCTATGTGCACGACCTGTCGAAGGATAGTTGAAATATTAGAAAGAAAGCCCTTAAGCCTTTCCAAGCTCGCCAAGGAGCTTCATCTATTGCCATCCACGCTGTCTTACCATGCCTCAGGTCTGAAACGGGCAAAGATTCTGGAGCAGGTTAACGGTGTCCTTGAGGTGATAAAGCAAGAGCATGTGGATAGATTGGTGCTTCAAGTGGTAAGCGAAAAACCAAAGTTGGTAACACAGATAGAATCACATGAAACGCTAAAGCACTTCTCGCAACAGAAGATCGAGGAGACCCTTCAGCGACTGTTACTAAGGCGCCTTCTCACAAAGACCGTCGTATCAGTTAACTCTGCAGGGAAGACGCTATTCGAAGAGGCATATCAACTGAGTTACATCGGCGCTGCGGAGTTGATGGTATGTTTGAGATGCGGCAAACCGTTTAAAGATGATCCTCTTGTCGCCCAGCTTCATATCCCAGAGACGATCGAGTCCTTGGACGGGTCGGCCCCCTTGCTTGGTGAAGCGCGATTTCATCGGGGCGCGCTTCTGCACACGAGCTGCCTGAAGGAAGAACTTGACGAAGAGTTCAGGGAATGGGGTACTATAAGAGTAGACAAGGCTTGTGACCTTTGCGGACTACCAATTGATGCTGCCTCCCTTATCCAGATGATTAGACCAGCGTCGATCCCCCTGTCCGAGGTGTTACCGCATTTGTCAGGGAACGAACTAAAAGGCCTTCTTGCGTTTGTCATGAAGGGCAAGGAATCTGAGGGTATCCCTTCATTGATAACGGAAGAAGGCATGATAATCCACCTCCTAAAAGGAAAAATGGAATTCGTCGGAAGCCTTCGGGACTGCGAATCGCTCCTGAGAATGTCATATGACGGCTTAAAGTTACTCTCACATGAAGATTATGATGAGAGATACCTTGAAAGTCGTGCTCATTCAATCTGGGGGTCCGTGAGCGAAATCCTGCGGGCGCGTCAGAGTGATGCCAGACGTCTTGTATTGACTTTGTGTGGTCCGGCGGCTACCATGTTGGGAGAATTCGGCTTGAGGTTACGAATGTATGATTACGAAAAATTTGAAGAGGAATATGAGTACAAAAGCGGTGACAAGGAACAGCTTGGGGTCATGGAGGGGACGGTCACTGAGAGCTCCCTTGGCCTGTTGGTACAACATGACGGGAGTTCATACCATGTAGGCTGCTTCGAACGGCTTCGCGCTATCATGGAACTGAAGAGACAGATGGGTTCTGCCAGTTCGGGAGGAGTTTGAGTTGGACATTTGCAATAGCTTGAAGCAATATGGATACATTAGCCTTTTGACGAATCTAGGCCTCCCGAAATATTCGTTTGAAGCAAGAGAGATAGTCGACCAGCTCAGGAGCGATCATGTGCCAATGGGAAAATGCCCTTATTGGGAAAAGGAGCATCTGCTTAGCGTGTGGAACCTGCTCATATGTGACGAAAACGTTTACTGCGCGGTAAGATGTTTCAAAACCGTTCTGGAAGAGGCTCAATCGGTAGAAGATGGCTACAGGAAGGAGAAATCGAAACTTACGGGCAGAGCTGTAAAGTCAATCGAGGTCAAGATGGGCAAGGCACTAGAGAAGATAGCTTTGGTCCCACATAGCTTCCCATACGTCGTGAACGATCGCAGTGCGTTCTTCGAACCCCTAGACTATACCGTCTTTGAGGGGACGACTTTCAAGCACAGGATGGAAAGAGTTAGATTCAGCTATACTCTGCCTGATCTTAGTTCCGCAAGAGGCCACAACGGAGGGTGCGCCTTTGAGAATACTGGCCTTCTCTGACTGGAGGGTTCAAGACCCTCAGGACGCGGTGCAGTACGTCAAGGCACTACGGGAACCCGTAGATATAATCGCTTACGCCGGCGATGACCTGATGAGATTCGAACAGCGTGATGTGAATTACTTCAGCGAGCTAGCAAGGCTCTGCAGGGCTGGTGTCCTTCTAGCTGTAGCGGGGAACGATGACACATCCGAGCAGAAGGTGGTGCTTTCGAAACAGAACGTATGGGACCTCTGCAGACAGCCCTTCATCTATGGCGACACCGCATTTCTGGGCGTCGAAGGCTCCACAAGAGGGCCGGGCTGTTTGCAGCATACGGAGTATGAAGTCAAGAAACATCTGAACGCCCAGGGTAGACAAGTAAAGGGCAAAGAAATCGTAATCATCTACCATCCTCCTCCTTACGGGGTATTGGATGAGGGGATCAGGTTCGCCGAATTTGATAAGGGCAGCTACCACATTGGCTCTCTATCGCTGAGAAACTACGTAGAGAGCAATCCGTTCGTGAAGCTCGTGATCTGTGGGCACTGCCATTCTCAAGGGGGGCGGGAGATGCGCTTCAAAGACGCCTCAGTTGTTAACGTAGCTTCTCACGACTCCCCTGGCGCCGAAGGTCGATTCGCCCTTATTAATTACGACCCATCGACAGAACCACTGACTGTAAACTGGGATTCTACGTTGAGCCTCATCCCTCCCGATTCGGTACGCAACCTGCACCGGGTTGGCTCTATCAGGTGGCACAGGCTTGGAGAGGCTGGCATACAGACGATCACCGACCTAGTCCAATGTCCAGACCTGAGAACGCTATCGTTCCGGACAGGAATAACCGAGAGGATGCTGAGCAAGCTCAGGCTGGAGGCTCAAGTGCAACTTGACGGTAAGATGAAACAGATCGCTCCATGGGACCTGAGACTGGACGACCCCATGTTTCTCGATATTGAGACAGACTTGAGCTGGAAACGGGTGTGGCTGGTGGGAGTGCTCTGGCGTGGTAAATTCCACCAATTCTATTCTGACACCTGGGGAGGCGAAAAGAGTATGTTGAAGGAGTTTCTCCGATTTCTGGCACAGAATAGGCCTTCTGTACTCGTAAGTTACTCTTGCAGTAACTTCGACTACAGGGTCTTGAAAGACGCTCTCGTCCGTTGTGGCCTAGACTGCCGTCTGCTTAGTAGCATCCCTCATGTAGATTTGGGCATCGAAATAAAAAGACGACTCATATTCCCCATGAAGCGGTATACTTTAAAGGACATAAGCAGGTATTTCGGCTATCGTTTTGCGCACGAAGACTTGAATGGCTCCATGGTGGCCTTTGAATATATCAAACATCTTGAAGAGAAGAGACCGCTAGACAGACGGGTCTTAGAATACAATAAAGACGACGTTCAGTCCCTAGAACACGTAGTTCACATGCTGGAGAGGACTAGATTGGCTCCCACCCTACCTTGACTAAAAGCGCTGATCGACAACTATAACGTTCGTTTACCTTCTCTTGGTGTGCATGAATTATGTAACAGGATATATGAGCAATAACCGGCGTCCCCGTAATACCTGTTTCGGAGAGGAAGGAAACTCTACCATCGACTTCTTCTGTATCCTTTCGACGCCGATAAAGGTTGGACTTGACTTCGGTGAACGTACATACATATATGTGGAAGCCGGCTACACGGCTATGTGCAGACAAGCTGTGAAGAAGGACTTGGTACTGAACACTGCCAGGTTCCTTCCGGTCTGCAACTTGGGTCGTTTATGCTTTGCGTACTAGTAGAATGGCGCCAAAGTCCTGTAGGTGATCTGTGAATTCTCTTTTAAGATGAGCACACTGCAGGAAAGACCTCGCTGTTTCTTGAGTTGAGCCGGCGTTCATAAGAAAAGAGCAATGTCAACAGCAATGTGTACGAGAATTGGAGCCTTATAATCAAAACATGCGACTGCAAGAGTTGCAGAGCATTCTTGCTTAAAACCTGTAAAATTATCTTTAACCGTGACTGCCATATCTCTTTCCATAGCTGACATAGCCACACACCTCTACGTGCTTGGTGCGACAAGGTCTGGCAAGACTAACCTGCTTTTGAGGCTGATCTCGCTTCTATCAGATAAGGAAAGGCAGTCTGCATTCCCCTGCTCTATAATCCTAATAGACCCGCATGGTGATGCAGCTCTCAGCCTGGCTGAAATAATTCAGGACTGGCAGAACCTGCTTCTCTTCGACCCGGAGTACACATCCTTCTCCTTCAATCCTCTTGAGCTATACCCTAAACCTATGAACAACTCTGAAAGGGCCCTTCTTATACAGAATCAGGTATCTGAGCTTGTAACTATACTTGTGGACGTCCTGAACACAGACCCATCACAGACTCCAAGGATGCAGTGGATATACCGTGGAGCCTTGTACTACCTGTACAGCTTCTGCGACGAGCCAACATTCCTTGACCTCTATTATCTTATGAGCGACATGGTAAGGCTTCCTAAAGAGGATATGGCTGCTATGTTCAGGAGGGCTGATGTTGCAGAAGAGGTTACTAACAGAACTATAGAGGCAATATCAACTCTGGAGAGAAATGCTTTCACAGGCGTCCTGAACAGGATATTCAACTTCGTTATGCCCTCAGAGTCGATAACCACAAGGACCTTCTGCTCAAGGAGAAGCACCCTTCCATTCAGCAAAATGCTTGAGCCTGGGTTTATAACGATCTTCAGGCTCTCAAGGGCCAACCTACCTAACGACTTCAGGGAGGTGATAACGAATACTCTCGTTCTGAAGGTCTACTTCCTTGTACAGCAGAGGGCAAGGGAGATTGAGGAAAAGGGCTTATCTCCTTCTTCCAGAAAGCAAGTCTTCCTCTTCATAGACGAATTTCAGGTTGTGCAGAGGCTGACAGCGATAGAGAGGATGCTTTCTGAAGGAGCGAAGTTCGGCCTTTCTCTTGTAATTGCTCATCAGAATATGTCTCAGATAAGGCAGGAGCTGCAGGAATCGATACTCAGCAACGCAAGAACTGTGTGCTGCTTCAGGACTGGCCCCTCCGATGCCTCGAAGCTTGCAAAGCTCTTTGGTGAAAGGATAAGAGGCTACGCAGATACAAGGGATATTCTGGTGAAGCTGCCAAAGTACACTATGATTGTAAGAAAATCATCTTCAAATATGCTCGCTAGGCCTGAAATATGGAAGGTTTCAAAAGTCAGAGAAGCTGTGCACAGCCAATCTGAAGTTATATCATTCATGAAGGGGGAGATGGAGAAGCTGTACGGAGGAGCAAGGGCGGAAACAGAGCCTGTATACCAGAAGGAGATGGAGAATATACTGAAGGAGAGAGGCCAGCCAATGATGAGCCCTCTGAACTGGAGGCTTTTGACCCACCTTTACTACAGCGAAGGCAGAGGATTTGAGCGCTCAACCTTCAGCTACATTTCTAGAGCCTTTGCAAGGGATTATGGCTGGGGCTTATCATTGATCCAGAATGCGCTTGACAGGCTGATGGGGCTTGGATACTTATCAAGGAGGGAAATTGCAGGCATGGTTTACACAGGTAAGGTCCAGTACAACAACCCTGTATGGAGACTGCCTAACCCAAGCAATAGAGATGAACTCGAGAGGGCAAGGACCTACGAATACGAGATAACCGAGGCTGCAAGGAGGAAGTTCTTTTCAAGGCCAGAAGCAAAGTCTCAGAGGGCTGGGGGACCTTTGCACAGAAGGGTGATGGATATGCTAATTGATGAGTACAGGCAGAAAGGATGCTGGATAGATGCTGACTACGGAGAAAGGCACGAGCAGATGCCTGACATCATGGTCATCTGGCCGAAGCTGAGGAGCATTGATAATGATGATGACAGAAGAGGAGCCGGTGGATTGGTGAAGGAATCATGGTCGCCCTATGAGTGGGACAGCAGGAGGGCATGGGCTGTAGAATTTGAGACTTCACCAGGCAAGAACCAGAGGCAGGTGAGGAGGAACTATGAAAAGTGTATTAAGAAAAGCTTTGAGAAAATAATCTTCGTAATAACAACCGAAGAGCACAGGGAAGCAGTTCAGAGGGCGCTATGCGACGTCGACCCTTCAAGCCACAACGTGCAGGTGGTAGATGTGGGCATGTCAATCGAGGACTTGAGGAGAATGCTGGGAGAAGAGGAAGAGCGGAATGAAACCCCAGAGGAGGATGCGCAAGAGCCGGGAGTCGGTAAGGATAAAACGGGGGACCAAGAATACAAAGCCTCTCAGCCAGTGGCGGAGATGGGTGAAAACGTCAATCCACAAGAAGCAATTTCTCCCTCCGAAGTCACAGAGCCACTCTCTGGTGTAGCGTTAGATGACCTGATAGAGAGGAAGGATAAGGATGCAGAATCATCGCCTGATTCTGCTTCAGGGGTGGACCAGGTCAAATTATACGAGATTCTCTGCGCTCTTGACCCCAATATGCCTCAAGGCAGGGCTGAGATAATGAAGAGGTATCATGGCATAAGCGAGCGACAGCTGTCAAGATACCTTGCAGCACTTGTCAATGAAGGTCTTGCCATTGTTGACAGGAAGAAGTACATCCTTACAGAACGTGGGAGAAAGGTGGCCGAAGTCATCAGGTCTTCTTGACAGGGATAGTCTTTTACGCAACACTAGGTGCGTTAAATAGTTCTGCTGTTTTCTATTGCTGTCCAATCCAAAAGGAAAAAGACAAGCAATCAGAAGAATAGGATAGCCGCCCAAGGCTGCGGCAAAAGGAATGAAGGAGCATCATCCCTGACACATATATTGACGCTGGTGCCATCGGGACGATGGCACTTGCAACACCATCTTATAGCGAAAGCAATTGATAACCATTCAGCATCGTGCCATGATACACTGTCGAAGGAACAAAAGGTGACTCATTTCCGGTTTCTGTTCAGATCATGCCATGACACAATGTGAGATCAAACAGGTTTGACCTTCCAGCTTTGACAACATGACTTACTGTCCCTAAAGGGAAGCTATCTCCATGAATCAACGTCCCTGCTATATCTGGACAACATTTTGACCCCGTTCGAAACACATGGATCCAACTTTTACCTGTAGATCTTGCAGTCAAGTCCGTGAAGCATCACGGTGTCTGTACTATTGCCCTTTCATTTTAACACAAACTACTCAGCATTCGGTAAGATGCACAATCATGTGCTTGTCCTTCATAGCTTAAGTTTCCGAAATTCTTTCTTACCTTGTGTTCGTCTAGCTGGTTTCTTTCCTCGATAAACCACAGGCCAGAGCAGCTGGTCTTCTAAGCGATCTTGCTTGCGCAATTAACCACTATGAGAAATTATCTCTATCAAAGACCATTAATGTGATTTTTCTTTCAGATTTCAAAACAAATCCTGAATGGGTTTTCTCCGTTATGCTACGCATCACATGGCATGGTTAGATGGAATTTACGACCCTCTATTCAGATAGCCGAGATGCAAGCTCGAATCGCGCAAGCAGACCTTTCGTAAATCGTCAACTTGTAACTCCATGTTAAGCTGTCTGCACTCAAAGCAATGGCTCTTCTTTCCTCGGGATTGGACAATGGCCCCGTATATGTTAACAGAGTGGGGGGCCGTCCGCGTGGGACTTGCTGTCTGCCGGTTTCGTTCGCCCGTGTGGACGTAAAACATACCTGTCAACCTGCTCCTGAGCAGAGAGGGCAAGGCATTCGAATCCTTTCTCCGCAAACCTGACCTCCCGTCCATGCCTTAAAGCCGCGTGGTCGGACCCAAAGTCGGGTTTTCTGATGTTGCCCCTTTTTTCACTGGGCAGCATCGTGCTGGAGAATCAGATTAACGGATTCGGATGTTGTTTTGTTCTTTTATGCGAGGAAACGGGGAGACAGGTCGAAGGCTGATCATTGCAACTGCAGTTCAGCCCTGAATCGACGGCAGAGTGGAGTAGTGAAATATGAATGGGAAATGGAAAAGGCGAATACAAGGAAAGAGGTTGTGGTGCAGAACGCGAAAGGACTCTTAGCATACAGGAGAAGAGATGCAAAACTGGCTTGGTGTCAACCTTCAGCATTGTAGCAAGCTGGATGAATGAGCTGCATAAAGACATCGCCAGAAGCACAGCTTGTAGCACCTTCGTCTTCAAGGAGTCTTGCCACAGGTGACCGGGGATGAACCATAATACTCAAAGCAACAAGGATAGCAATGGAGCATCTGCGCAGTCAGGCAATTCGAGCAGAGCATTGGTTATTGCGCAAGGACATTCAGGAAAGACTGTATTCCAGCTAGCAAATGAGCAGGCCCTCAAGAGACTTCAGCAGCGTGAAGCCCAGTCAAGAATGGAGAAGCTTGCAGAGAGGCTGGGTCTATCACCTGATGAATGCCATATAGAGGTCAGGGCTACCCACAACGGCTTAACATACTATGGTCTGCTGAAGTTCATAGTGAGGCTTCCATGGGGGGTGAAGGAGGTTACAGCTGCAGAGCTTCGCTTCATCCCAGGAAACGAAGAGAGAGTTGGAAGGGAGCTCTTTGGCTATAATGCAAACACAGCAGCAGATATACTGTCACAGATGGAGTCTCTAGGTCCCTCTGAAGTGATTGCATGGACAAACGGCAAGACCTGCTTTCTTGATGTGATCTTCCCTGATATTCGAGCGTCAATTAGAGTAAGTGCACGCCATGCAACAAAGCAGACAGGCAACACAAACAGCATTGCTCCGGATAATGGTGGATCACAGAGTAAAGGGAGTTTAAAGGTGGATTGATCCCCTACGACTTCAAGGACATTCCCCATAATATCTGGCTGAAGGCGCTGAAGCTTTCAAGAGGAGACGTAAAGACAGCGAAAAAAGCTGTCAGGCTGCTCGACCCGGAGACGCTGCCGGTGATAGAAGAAGGTGAAAGGATGCTGGGTGCAACAGCAACCCTCAGTGCCTTCTGCAGGGCGGGCTTCATGTGCTGCTTTCAAGGATAGAGGAGAAAAGGCTCGGTCCTCTGAAAGGGAAGAAAAGGAAAAGAACAATCTTCACTGCAAAATCTTCACCCCAGCGAAACCCTGGAATTATCTCTGTTCCAACCACATCAGACAAGAGCTTGCTTCTCAACAGTAGGATACGAAGGGAAAGCTGGCTGGGACTTTGCGGTGACGACAGGGTAATCTGGATAGTTGATGGAGAAAGGATACCTAACGAAGTGGTTGCAGAAGAGACATTGAGGCTTGCCTCCAAAGAAGGGATTGAGTTACCGCATGACGGGACTGTTGAATTTTTGAAGGAGCTGATTGCAAAGGCCCGTGCAGAAAGGCGCATATCTCTTACTCAGGGACTTGAGGAGATACGCAAGGTTTCGCTACCCTTTCCACAACCATCAACCATATCAGGACGAGATATGAGCAGAGCTTCCAGCACCTCTTATGACTGAAGGCACTGTATGGTATGTTGTACAAAAGGCTGACTTACGGTGAGTTATGCACCGAATGCCCTGAGTGCAGGGGAAGGCTGCTGAGCAGGGACGGAGAGGTGGTCTGCTCGTCATGCGGTGTGGTTGTGGGCATTGAGGCTGAAGAAACAGCGAATGCAGAAGTTGCAGCAGCTGGCACAACGCTTGGTTCAATGATAGGAAGGAGGGGAGTACCTCAACACAGGTATACGCTGTCCGAGGTCGAAGACAGGTTGCAGGTGAGCAAGGTTAGTGAAGCCATGCAATGGCATACATCATGGAATGAAAGCTGCTCGAAGCTGACTGAAAGAATCGGTGAGAAGCTAAGATTAAGAAAAGTTACTGTGAAGACTGCAATCCACATTTCCCGAAGGATAACTCGTGAAGGCAAGATAGGAAAGGTCAGCATTCCAGTTGTTTCTGCATATTCATTGTTCTGTGCAAGCAGACTTACTGATTCACCCTTAACGTTGAGGAGGATAATTCAGGCCTACCAGGAGGCAGGGCACAGGGTATCTGCTTCCAAGATATTGAATCTGACCATAGCTTCTGGATTCAAACCCCCTACTGTTGATATGGAAAAATTGACAAGCGATGTCCTGGCTAGGGTATTCCAGAAACTACGAAGTTGCAAGCTCTGTCGACTGAAGAGTATCAATCTGAATACATCTTTAGACAACCTCCAATCTCTAGCCAGAGCGATTTCACAAAACGCAAAGAATAATGGGAAGGGGTTCAGCCCCAGGACGATAGCTGCTGGGTCTGTGTATCTAACCCTTTCATCATTATGTCCAGGAGCTGTGAACCAGGAAACAGTAGCGCACATGCTTGGCATTTCTCAGTACGCAGTCAAGGAATTCTGCGCTTGGTACCGAAGTGAAAGTAGACGAAGAATCAGTCACAGCAGCTTCCCAGAAAAATCATATCTTGGTGACAAAAACTGAACCCTAGCGGTAAAAGAATAGTAAAGAGTATTGAAAAGGTCCTGAAGAAGAAAGACCTTAAGTATCTGACCGAGGAGGCGTACAACTTCATCACTCTCAGGTGCGGCAGCATAGCTCACTTCAGCATAGAGGGCTGGAGATACCACTACAGGGACCTGAGAGACTTTCTTGATTTCTTCCTTGTGAAGAACGAATACGGGGAATGCCTTGCCAAAGTATCTGAACTCGACTATTTGCCCGTTGAAGATAAAGAGGTGATAAGAGAAATCATTGCAACATGCAGCAAGTACAGGGAAAGCATATTCTTTGAGCTGGAAAGAGATGAAAGGAAACAGAGTGTTGAGGTGGCAAAGAGGCTTATGAATGGAGAGATCACATTGAAACAGCTGTTCAACTCGTACGCAGATATACAGCATGGAGAGCGATGAAGACGCGCGGCCTTTTCTCTTCTGCCTACTGCTTCGCCTTTTAAGCGTCAATTTACCTGAGTGGTGAAAAGAGATGGAAGGAAAGGAAAAAGAAGAAAGAGAGGATAAAACAAGCAAGGAATCAGTGAGAGAGATCACATTGTGCAGGCATATCCCTGCATCCCAGCCTTACGTTCCTGCAGACTACGTGGTAGTCAGGCAATCATTTCCTGCAGTCATGCCATGGAGGAAGGCGTTCGAGGACCTGTCAGCTGAGCTGGAGTGGATGGTGGAATCATGGTCAACAAGGAAGCCTGAGATGAGAGGAGACGGAAGCAGAGGAAAGGTCGAAGAAGCAATTAAAACTACTTCGAAGACTCACTTCAACAACCTGGGTTCTCTTCCGTGGAAGCCCTACAGGGAAGGAGGGTTCGAAGGCTGGATCTTCTCCAGCACAAAAGGCGCAAAGCATCTGGCGGAAAGGCTGAGAAGGGAGAAGAGTGTGATTATAGACGGGGTTACCTACACCCTATCGGGGCCAGAGGGTGCTCCGGACCTTTTCATCAGAAGATCAAAGCATTCAGGTCAGGTGCAGATGGCTGCTGAAAAGACATCAGGCTAGAACGCTGGGATGAGCTACAGGAAAAGCATGTAATTATCAGCTAAATTTGAAGTAAGAAAGAGAAGAACAGCTAGAAAGAAACAGAAAACATAAACCCACGGAGGTGGTTTTTTGGAAACAATAACATACAGCAAGCCAACCGTGAAGGAGGAGAAGCCCTTAGAGCTTGCAAAAGAAGAGCTTGCATACGCTCCAAAGCTGCTTGAAGCATCGGAGAATGGCTTCATAAGGATGGACCTGGAGAAGGATGTGATAATTCAAAGGGTATCTCACGACCTGTATGCATCTCCCAATTCAGGGTTCAGGGAGCTATACCAGAACGAGGCAAGAGCATGCAGAGAAGCAAAAAGGATAGGTGCTGAGCCAAGGATAGAGGTAA
>Ga0208683_100509_pt1 | contig 15252 bp, 13 predicted proteins | sample BED_Mat_host_9_1_FD_187141 | JGI IMG/M metagenome (GOLD analysis project Ga0208683, IMG submission 187141) | Extremophilic microbial mat communities from Yellowstone National Park, USA - BED_Mat_host_9_15 (SPAdes) (version 3) | ecosystem: Environmental > Aquatic > Thermal springs > Hot (42-90C) >... | reverse complement strand
TCACGACCTGGACGTTAGGATGCAATCGTATCCAGGTTGCCACACTCTCTCGAGCGGTCTGGCAGCAGGTCTACGGGTGCTTCACCAGGTCACAAACCAGGGTTCCATAGCGCTGACCGCGGCAGTACGCTGAGTCGTCGATTCCAACTATACACCCTACCATTGGAACTTGAATGGGGGCCTGCCGCACGAGTCTGAGTAAGGTATCCCCACTCGTGACCATATGGAGTTTGTGAGATAACCGAGAGCCTCCTGGACCACCGAGGGCAAACGCGATCGATTCGAGAGCTTGGCTCAGACGTTTCGTACGCCTCTGGAAGGGGTCGACGAAGTCTGGAAAACGCCCTGTAAAGATGCGTTGCGGACAACGGGCATTGCAACACAAGTCGCAATACCAGTGAAGCATCCCCGTCCGTTTAATGCTTACTAGATGTTTTCGGGGTTTTACACCCGATGTTGACAGGAACATGGGAAGCCGGGTTCGGCACCACCCCTTTCGACGACGTACGTCTGCGATGACATTGCGACATCACACCTCGATGTGTTCAAGAATTGAGGATTCAGTAAAAAAAGGATCCGGTATCAGAATGCGTTGTGCTTCCGCATCAGATACTCCAGCGTAAAGGTGTGCCATGCCGTCGCGATAGCGAGTCAGTCCACCGCTGAAAACGACATCCTGCAGTTCAGGACGCTTTGCGTCACCCGGAAGAAAGTCGCTCCGCTCAGCGATTACGCGCACGGGCGTGACCACTTCTTCCTGCAAGCGAAGCGTAAATGTCATGGCCTTGTAATGAAGCATTCCGTCTGCCGTGCGATGAGCAATGTGGCCTATCACTCCTACCGTATTCGGGCCGAGCAAGTGAGCTTCGTTCACACCTCCCCATTCTCCAGGGCTGAATCGGTCAGGTAAAAGCTCTGCTTTAAGAATCGATTCTGGTGAGAGTTCGTCGAGGCTCGACAACACAGTCCAACCAATTTGCGCCTGGCCACCGTAGAATTTCCCGTTTGGTCTCGTGAACACCCCCACGCGCCCGTCTGCGAGTTCAACAAGTCTGATATCCTTCATCCACTGTGGACCAACAGCAAATAGCTTGAGATCTTGAAGGTGTCTTCCGCGGTAGAAAACCGTCCTGTATTCAATCGCGTAGTTATGAAAAGGATTCGTCCAGACTTCAACCCCACCAAACACCAATTCCGAACCAATTTTTGTATGAAACGGATCTTGGAGACCCCGGAACGTGCGCACATCGCCAAGTGGTCTCCAGACACCGTCGCCGGAGTCGCTGAAGAAGACCACTTCGGACAGTTCACTCTGCCTAGGTTCTACGCGTGCTGGCATGACGAGTCGCCCCTCATCCATAAAGGGCGCAGCTACGTTGTACACATCTCGTCCTTCCACGCCCAAAAAGCGAAGTTTCTCTGCTCGGTAGTTCGGACGCTGTTGTTGCCGATATTCCAGTGCCAGCAATTCACATGGTTTGGCGGCAGCTAGGGACCTCACAACCAGGCACTCCATTCTTTTTGTAGGTTTTTCTTGTTTTCCTTATTCTAGAACACATCTACGATGATGTTCGCACTGCGACGCCAATTCTCGAGTCGGCCATACCGTAATACAGGAGCTCTTGTCCCCTGAATGTGACGTAGCCTTCAATGAACACCACATTGTCCACCTGGCCGTGTAGTTCCATCTCTCTGTCGGGTTCGAGAAAAGGATACGCCGCCCGATAGATCAAGTTACTAGGGTCATCGAGCGCGTAGATAGCCACTCCCGCAGCGTACCGCCGTCGAGGAGGATTCCCGGGAGCTAACTCCACTGCGCCATTGTACAGCAAAACGATCCCGTCTTCCGTCAAAAGAGGAGCCGGGCCTGGCTCAACCAGATCGGCATCAAAATACCCTGCCCCCCTTGGCGTAAGCACCGGTTTAGGCAGCACTCTCCACGTGTTGAGATCCTCGGAATACGCAAGATAAATGTACCCCTCGCCGAAGTACATCCAGTACCGCCCGTGAATTTTTCTAGGAATGATTGCCCCTGCCTTGGACCACTCCTCGCGTTTTTCACCGCGAAATCCCGGCAGCATGAGCCCGTGCTTCCGCCAATGAACCAGATCTTCCGAAGAGGCCAGACATAGCCTAGCCGTGACACCGTCGTACGCCGTGTACGTCATGTAGTAACGACCATCAATTTCTGTGATCCGCGGGTCTTCGCAGCCCCCTGGTAACTCATACGGCTCCGTGGGGACAAGAACGGGTTCATCCACTTTACGAAAGTGAAATCCGTCGTTGCTCACAGCGAGGCCGATGCGCGAGGTCCCATTCCAGACACCCATTCCTTGGCAATCTTCAGCTCGATAGAGCATGTAAACCTGCCCCGCATGGACCACAGCCGTCGGATTAAACACGTCCTTTCGATCCCAATCCCACGAGCCAGGTTCCAGGATGGGATTACCTTCATACTTTGAAAATCGAATATGTAGCGTGTCCCAAGAGACTGTTTGTTCCATAGGCAGATGCACGACTCCCTCAAAGATCGATTCTCAGTGCTTTGACTGATCCGACGGCTTCGTTATCCCTTTGTCCCCGTCATCGTGATCCCTTGGACGAAGTACTTCTGGGCGACGAAAAAGATAATCGCCATTGGCAACATGACCACTACCGATGCCGCCATGATGAGGTTCCAGTCGGTGTGGAAGGAACCCTGGAACTGTGCGAGTCCCAGCTGAAGTGTGAACTTCGATGGATCCGACAGATAGATCAGCGGCGTCAAAAAGTCATTCCAGGCACCTTGGAAGGAGAAAATGGCAACCGCAGTCAGCGCCGGCCTAATCAGAGGAAGTACTACCGAGAAAAAGATCCGCAGCGGACCCGCACCATCGATTCGCGCTGCTTCCTCCAATTCGATAGGTATTGTCATAAAGAACTGCCGCAGCAAAAAAACATAAAAGGCAGAACCAAAAAAAGAAGGAACAGTTAACGGAAGAAACGTGTCAATCCATCCGAGGTCATGAAACAGGATAAACTGCGGCACCAGTAAGACCTGAGACGGTACCATCATTGTGGCCAGCAACAGCATGAATAGCAGCCTGCGCCCAGGAAACCTGAACCTCGCGAATCCGTAGGCAACAAAAGAGTTGGAGACCAAGTTCCCGATCACATTGACCAACGCGATGAGCAGCGAGTTCAGTGCGTAGCGCCCGAACGGCTGCGATGTCAAAGCTTGAATGTAGTTGCTCCACTCGACTGGCTTCGGCCACCAGGTAGGTGGAAAGACGAAGATTTGATCGTTGGGTTTCAAAGAACTGATAACGAGCCACGCGAAGGGAATGAGAAAACATATACTTGTTCCGATTAAGAGCAGGTACGTGACGAAGCGATGCAGTCGCTGTGTAAGCCGGGCCCGGGTAGACGCGTCACGTGGGATCGCCGAAGCCTCAGTGTACGTCAATCGCGCTCACCTCCGTAATAGACCCAAAGGGCAGAGCCTTTGAAAATGAGCAAAGTGAGAATGAGCACAATGAAAAACAGAACCCACGCCAAGGCCGATGCGTATCCCATATGCAATTCCGCAAAGCCTTGAATGTAGAGATAGAGCGCATAGAACAGGCCAGCGTTGTCCACGCCCGCGTTGGAACCTCCCACACCGTTGCCCATGATGTAAGCTTGCGTGAAATAGCTGAACGTACCGATAACCCCCTGCACCAGGTTGAACAGAAGGACCGGGGAAATCATAGGCAACGTGATGTTCCAGAATGATCCCCATATCGACGCACCATCAATAGCCGCGGCCTCATACAGGCTCTGCGGGACATCCTGGAGCCCGGCGAGAAAGATCACCATCCAAGTACCGACACCCCATACGCTCATCACGATATATGCGGGCACCGTCCATTGCGGTGTGACCAGCCATTGGGGTTGCGGAAGGCCCAAAGCATGCAAGAAAGCATTTAATATTCCGTAGTCAGGATTGAGAATCCAGTTCCACAAGACCGACGTCGCGACCGGTGGCAAAATTGCAGGTAGATAAAAGATTGTCCGAAACAAGGGCATGTACCGAACCCGCTGGTTTAACAAAATGGCCAGTGCCAATGCAACTGCTAGGTCAAGAGGAATGGCAAAGATCGCATAATAGAAAGTCACAGACAGAGCTTGCCAGAAGTTTGGATCGTGCACCATCTGGACATAGTTTTGCGCCCCAATGAACTGAGGCGACTGTAACAAATTGTAGTTCGTGAAGCTCAAATACAGCGATGCGGCGAGCGGCCCAAGTGTGAACACGATGAAACCAATAAGCCACGGACTGATAAACAAATAACCTGTCAGCCACTCACGGACTGCAAGCGACGAGTGCTTCATCGCGGTCCCTCCCTGCCGGAGGCCATGGAGGCCTCCGGCGAGTGGTGAATCGTCAATAATTACTTCAGGTTCGCGTTCAAGTCTTGCTCAGCCTTCTGGGCAGCCTGCTGAGGCGTCATTTGCCCGAGCAACAACGGCTGATAGATGTCATTCGACATGATGTTCCAGTAGTTCGCCATATTCTTAACCACTGGAATGACCTTTGCATACTTCAGCGATTCAAGAATTGGCTGAATCCGATCGCTTGGCGTATGGTTGCCCGGCGCACCCGGAACGACAATGTCCTGGAGATTCGCTGCATACTGCTTGACGGGGGGCACAATCTTCCAATGATCGATGCCATCCAACAGCGCCGTGTAGGCGAGATACAGATCTTCCTTGGGCACCTTGGAGTGAGCGTTAATGGCGAGATCGGCGATATACAGATCGGTGGCGTGTGTCGTTCCCATGGGCATCTGCTGAATTTTCGCCGTGAAGCCGTTGGTATCATAGTTGCCATCCGCAGCGCCCCCAGCAAACATGGCGACGCGCCCTTGTCTGAATAGATCTTCGATATCGACGTTCGCCAACTTCGCCAGCGGGGGCACGACCCCCTCCTTGACCATGTCGGCCATGAGAGTCAAGCCTTTGATGTCGGCTGGCGTATTCAACAGAGCCTTTGTCTTGGATGCGTTATAAATGTCACCTCCATAGGACCAAATGTACATTTCGACCGGAGGCCAGCCATTGGATTGAAGGTAACCATAGATACCCTTTGAAGGATTGGTCAATTTCTTTGCGTCACGCATGAAGTCCTGCCACGTCCAGTTCGGCGAAGGTATCGGCAGGTGAGCTTGTTGGAATAGTTTAGGGTTGTAATACATCACAACAGGCTGCGCGATCCATGGAAGAGCATAGTAGTGACCGCTGTAGCGTACGTCCACAAGGGTGTTGGGATAGTAATTCGCCGGATTGGCGACCAGCGCCTTCGACTTGAATTCGTTGATGTACTGTGTGAGGTCCAGCAGGACGCCTTCGCTCGCATAGGTCTGTGCAAGACTGTCGTCCACGTAAAAGATATCCGGAGCTGTTCCAGCCGCGAACTCCGTATTCAGTTTCTGGTCGTAATTTCCTCCGGGAACATTGTAGTCTTCGATGACAAACTTGCCCTTGTATTTCTGATTGATTTTATCGATGATCTGCATCAGTTGTTGATTCTCTTGAGCACCGCCCCAAGTACCCAGCGTAATCGTCACTGGTGCAGCCGTACTAGCCGAACCCGTGTTCTTCGACGATGCGAAAGCCCCGGGCCGATTGAGCGCCGTAGGTATTGCGATGCCCAGAGCAACGAGTACCGCAGCTCCAGCGATTGCTGATGCGATCTTGACTGACCGTTTCATTTTTTCATCTCCCCCTTGTCCAAGGCCAACTGACTTTCGAGTTGTTGATTGCGTTTACATATCGTTCATGTATGCACTTTCTCTCCATCTTCGGCACCTTTGCGCACATCACCCCCCTCGATGGCCTATACCAAGCCTCACTGCCCTACAAGTTGCGTGTGGTCGTAGACCGTCTGCAGCACAAGACTAGCAGCGCCCATCGCGACGGCATCGAGCCCGAACCGGGCGCATGTGATAAGCTTGTGTTCTGGCCGCAGACAGTCGTGAACATAGCCTCGCAATCTCTCATAAGCTATTTGCGATGCTAGGACCATCCGCCCTCCTAGAACCACGACCTCTGGATCGAAAGCGCGTACAAGATTTGCAATACCCGCCGCCAAGTATCGGAACGCCCTGTCGATCACGCTCGCATCGGGCTCGACGCCGCTACAAGCTCGTTTGACGACATACTCGATTGTCTCATGAGCATGGACCTCGCGTACCGCTTTCAGCCGGGCAAATATGGCCTTCCCAGAGGCTTGACTCTCCACACATCCGGCATGGCCATCATCGCACCTTACATCACTTTCGAAATTCACGATGGTGTGGCTAAACTCCCCCGCCTTGCGAGCGGCACCTTCGTAAATCGAGCCAGCTACAGCTAGTCCCGCGCCGAGCCCAACGTCCGCAAGCACGAACGCCACATGTTGGGCGTGTTGAGCCGTTCCGAACCAGGTCTCTGCGAGGACCGCTGCATTGGCATCATTTGCAAGGTGTACAGGAACCCCAAGCTCTCGTTCCAACTGCTGTGCAGCCTCAAATTTGGACCACTCCGTTCCCAAATCAGGCGCCGGCACCACCATATCTCGGTTCGGAAAGCAGGCTCCGGGAGCCGCCACCCCGAGTCCAATGAGGCGTTCCTCCGTGAGGCTTTCTTCAACAAGAAAGGACTTCACCATCTCGGCGAGGTCGTTCGGCCCCGTAGCGCTGCGCGAGATGGTGCGGGATGCGCGCAGTTCCGCGAGCATATTCGTATACACTATCCGTGTACATCCTCGGCCTAGCTCAACGCCCAAGGCACCAGAACCTTCAGGATTGATGTCCAGCAGGATCGGTTTCCGCCCCGCCGTCTGACTCTCTCCAGGATACAATTCACGTATCCATCCATCGCGAAGCAATTTCTCAACAATGCGTGAAATGGTCGGAGCCGAGAGATTGAGTTGTCGTTCAAGGTCGGCACGGGATAGGCGCTTGTGTTCGCGCAGCGCGTTCATGATACGCCGTTCATTCAACCTGCGCACAAGAGGTGGTGACGCTTTCATCGGCACCGAACGGACTCCCCCTCCTCGCCAGAGACGCGCTGGAGCCTGATCGACAAGCGCTTTATTCTTTTCTTTCAGTATGAAATCAATCGATAGCTCGACTGTAGATCAATTGGCGAAAGATTGCAAGTGTTCGTTATCGCACTGTGAGCAGTCATGGCATCTAACGCGGTTCTGTATAATCCGAACACGATTAAAGATACGTGGAATATATTTGAAGAAGCAGAGTCCCTCAAGCGGCCCCCTCACGTCAAAACCCGCCAGAGCGTCGCCCCCGACACCAACAGCGAGATCACCGCCAGAGCGCCAGCCGATATCGACGCCACCGCGCCGCTCTTTCGCCCCGCCCAACGCATGAACGACAGCGTGTAAATGAAGATGCAGACCGGAATGATCATCGCAAACAGATACTTAAACATGTCGCACCCTCCTGCCTCGCCGACGAGATCGCTTCACCCAACCGCTGAGAAGCACGGCTACAGGGATGGCGAAGACCACAATCCATCCCCATTTAAGCAAGTACGTGCCGTCGAATTCGATCACTTCCATCCAGTTCTGGGGCCACATACCGAGCGAAAACGACAACAGAACGATGGCCGGCACAGCGGGACGATACGTGGGCCAGCTGAACGCCTTCGACAACAGGTAGGCAGAGCCCCACATGGTGACGGCCATGCGAACGGTGGCCGCCGTGACCCACAGGAAGATAAAGATGCTCTCAAGGCGTTGGAAGAAAGGACCCATGTGGATCATGCGAGCCAAGCGGTACAGCGCGAATGACGTCTTCCCGGTCTCGGCCGCCGGAAACACCATGTGATACGACACGACGAGAAACACCAGCAACAGCGTCGACACGATGATGCTCACTGCGCCAATGCGACGCATCTTGCGCGGGTTGTTGACGTGCGGGAAGATGATGGTCAATAGCAGCACATTGGCGAAGATGGAACTGTACTGCATGGCGCCCATGATGACGCGCACCGGCCCCGTGCCCCACAAGGGAAGCAGTAGGTACGGGCGCCACCAGTTCACCGTCATCAGGTTTACGCCGACCAGCCCGACAAGCAGAATCGGCAAGAAAATGAACGCCGTGCGACAAATGCCCTCAAGGCCGGCGTACGCGATGTACCCCACCGCAAACATGAACACTGCCCCAACCAACAACACTGGCGTGGACGGCAGCACGGTACTGACCACATTTTCTGTGAATTCCCTCATCACTGCGGCAGTGGAGCAAAGGAAATACAGCGCAAACACGAGCGCGATGCAGATCGCCCCGAATCGACCGAACACCTCCTTGGTGATCTCGACGATGTCGAGGTTTTGAAAGTACTTCCGCATGATCCATTCCACTAAGTAGAACAGCGCCAAGGTCAGGGCGCCGGAGAAGATGGGCTCCATCCAAGCCGCCTCATACGCACTGAAACTGATGTAGCGAGGATACGTGAGAAATGCATTGGTGGCGACGAAGATGATGAGCATCGCCGTCATCTCGGCGGCCGGTACCTTGGCATCTCTCTTGCCAGACTGGCTCATGCGTTTCCATCCCCCTCTCCAGCCTGTTTGCGCGTGACTGCAGACCACGGCCTCGTCACGGGATTCTGTCGCCAACTGCGTAGCGTGTTGAGGAACGCCGGACGTTTGTTCATTCCCCATATCGGACCACGCATGAGCACGTCCCTGGCAGCGCCACTGATGGGTGCAATGGGCGACAGGAACGGCACGCCGAACGATTTTAGCATGGACAGCCTGACGATATACACGACAAACAGAATGGCGATTCCGTAAAACCCCAGGACGGCTCCAGCAATTAAGAATGCGAACCGTAGGATTCGAACGGCCATGCTGAGTTCGTAGTTAGGTACCGTGAACGAGGCGAGCGCCGTCGTCGCCACGACGATGACGAGCAGAGGGCTGACGATCCCGGCCTGAACGGCCGACTGCCCTATAATCAATGCTCCGACGATGCCAATTGTTGGTCCTATGACCGAGGGGATCCGGATTCCCGCTTCGCGGATCAGCTCGATGGCAAATTCCATCAGCAAGACCTCGACCACCACCGGAAACGGCACTTGCTCTCGGCTTCCCGCGATGGCCAACATCAGGTCCGTGGGCAGCATCTCCGAATGATAGTTCGTCACCGCGATGTACAGCCCCGGCAGCAACAGGGCCGTGAGCAGGGCCACCCAGCGAATAAAGCGGATAAACGTTCCCGGGATGATCCGCAGATTGGTGTCTTCGGACGTGTGCATCAACGACCACAGCACCACCGGCACGATGATCGCAACCGGGCTATGCCCCACGAAGATGGCGACATATCCTTCCGCCAGCATCGCCGCCACGCGATCCGGCCGCTCCGTCACGAGCACCTGCGGGATCATTACGCTCGGTCGATCCTCAATGAACTGCTCCAACATCCCCGCATCGAGCACGTAGTCGACGTCGATGTCCGCGATGCGCCGGCGAACCTCCTTGACGAGTTTGGGATTCGTCACGCCATGCATGTACATGATGGCGACATCCGTCTTGGCGAGATTGCCGACCGCGTGAATCTCGGTCACCAAATGCTCCGAGCGGAGCCGCATGCGCACCAGACCCGTGTTGGTACGGAAGTTCTCGGTGAACGCATCCTGTGAGCCACGGACGACGTTCTCCATCTTCGGCGTGGCGACGCTGCGGTGCTCCCAGCCCTTAGACTCCACCACCAACGCTGCGTCGCACCTGTCGAGGAACACGACGGTCGATCCGGCCAGAACGTTGAACACCACCTCGGACCACTTCTCGATGAGCTGCGTCTGGTGGCCGGGGACGAGGTGATCGACGACATAGGAGAGCGTTCGCTTCGGATCGTCAGCCAGATGCGACCAAACCATCAGGGGTTCGAGGATGGCCCAATTGATGACGTTCTTGTCCACCAATCCATCGACGTAGACGACCATTCCTCGCCAGGGCGAGCGGCCCTCGACGCCGACCGAGAACTCGCGAACCACAATGTCCTTGTTTTGTGGCAGGTGAAAGAAGCGGGAAAGGCGGCGCTTCATGTCGTCGAGATCGAGCTCGATGTTGTCCTGCTGACCGGCGTGCGCCTTTTCGACGGCCTCCTCGTATTCCCGCCCCGCCCGCCGCAGAAAGGAGCGCATGGAGACAGGCTTTTTGGCGGTGTCCATCTTGTTTTCCGCCGTCGTAAAGTTCACCGACTCCATTTCAGGCTCATCGCCATACTTGTCAGCATCCGGGTCATCGTCGTCGCTCGACAAAGAGAAATCGTCGTTCAGCACGGTGTCGTCGACGGTCAACAGCCGTTTCAGCGCGCCTCCAACTCCCACGCCCACTGGAGCAACCTCCCATGCGAACTGGTTCCTCGCGCACTTAGCTTGCTCCAGGCGGCGGAAGTTATCCGGCGCAGGGCTACATCAGGGCGCCTGATGAGAGAGGGTCTGCGGTGGGATGGCGAGATCGAGCGAGAGTTTCTGTTCGGTGGGGGAATATTGAACCACGCGGATGGCGAACGGCTTGGGGGGCCGGTTGGTGAAGTTGAGCGCAATGTTCTGCGACGAGCCGTCGATCTGGATCCAGTTCGGCAAGGGGGCCCGCTCGAGCACAGATAAGACCATCGCTCGCGGAATCGGTAGGAACGACAGCTGGGCGCTGTCCACGTGCAGGATGAGATTGCCGTTTTGAACGATGGGCGTCACGACGAATTGCATGGGCAGGGCGTGATCGAGCACCTTGACGGCGAAGTCGCACACCCATGTATTGCCGAATTGGACACTGCCGGAGTCGAGCACGCGGCCGACCTCGGGATCGTGCGCGATGGCGTACGCGAGGTAGGCGTTGATGGCGTCCGCCCCGATATCGACTTGTACGGTGGGTGCGTTCGCGGGCACAGGGACAGTCGGAGCTGTCGTGTTTCCGGATTTGGGCAGACCGTTCCACACGATGAGTCCCGCGATCACGGCGAGCAGATCGAGCGCGGCGAGCATGATGAAGAGCCGCTTCCACATCGGACTGCCTCCCTCCGTCACACTTGCTCGGCCTTTTGCTCTGCCTGGTTGCGCGCATACTGACACAGATCCGCCACGGGACAGATGTGGCACTTCGGCTTGCGAGCGGTGCACACCCGTCTCCCGTGCAGGATGAGGGCGTGGTGCGCCTTGGTCCAGAGTTCAGGTGGCAGCTTCGCACACACCTGCTGCTCCGTCTTGAGTGGATCGTTCGATTGGGCCAGGCCGATGCGGTTCGTCACGCGCTGCACGTGCGTGTCCACGGCAAACGCGGGCACGCCGTAGGCGTTCGACACCACGACGTTTGCCGTCTTCCGCCCCACGCCGGGCAGCTCCATCAGCCGATCGCGACTTTTCGGCACCTCGCCGCCGTACTCGTCGACGAGGATGCGCGCCGTCTCCACGATATGCTTGGACTTGGACCGAAATAACCCCACTTCGCGAATGTCTTCCGCGACCTCGTCCGGGCTCGCCTTCGCAAACCCCTCGGGCCCGCGGTACTTCGCGAACAGCCTTGGGGTGACCATGTTGACGCGCTCGTCCGTGCACTGGGCGGACAGGATGGTCGCGACGAGCAGCTCGAATGGGGTCGTGAAATGCAGTTGACATCGCGCGTCTGGATACGCCTCGAGTAACCGCTCCACGACGCGCACCGACGTTTGGCGATCTAGTTCGGCCATCCGCCCTTCGCCCTCCCTTCGACCGGATCCACGACTTCATAACGCGGGAGCCGCGCCCGCTCCACGCGGCCGGGATCGCCGATGTGCTCGATGAGAAGCTCCCGCACCAACGGACGCTGGTAGGTCACGTCTCGCGCGCGGCGGAACGGCGGAAACACGGGGGACAGCCACAGATACTCGCACGTGATCACGCGGTAATCGCGGTCCGGCTCGAGCGGCCGCCCGCCGAGCACGACGCGGCGCACGCGCCGCCCATCGGCCCGGTGCTCGATCTCGGCCAACGCCCCGGAGATGGCGAGCACGCCGATCCTGCCGCCGCGAAATCCGAAGCCGATGCCTTGGCGATTGTGGATTTCGGGCTTCAGGGCGAGATCGATGGCTTCGAGGATGTCGGTCCCGCGCATGGTCACCACGATGGGCCTGGTGGGCGTCGGGCACGCGCCGAGCACATGTTCCATGGTGATTGCGCCGGGCAACAGGCTGGCATTGAGCGCTCCCGCCATCATGAGGGCGAGATCGCCCTCAAAAGCGTCGTACAGAATGTCCGTGAGCAGATTGGCGAACGTGCACTCGTCCTCATACTCGAGCTGCAGCCGATCCGACAAGGCCGCCACGGCGCGCATCAACGCTCGCTCGACAGACGCTTGCTCCCGGGCGTACACCTGCATCATGCGAGCGTCCAGCGGCTCCCAAGGCTCCACGGGGATGCGCTCGGAGCGCGCCGCGACGCGCCCGCCCGAGCGCTCGAGGACCGTGTGCCCGAAGGAAAACCCGTGCTTTCCAGGCTGAAAGACGGCCGTATGGCCGACGTACTCCGCCTCGTGCATGGTCTCGTGGGTGTGCCCGCCGAGGACGCAGGTGATCTGAGGAAGCTCGCGCGCCAACGCCCGGTCAAAGCGCAGCCCCATGTGGGACAGGCATACGATGGCGTCCACCCGCTGGGCCACAAGCTGATCCACAGCCTTTCGAGCGGCCTCGAGCGGATCCAACACCTCCACGCCGAGCATGTGGTAGGGCAAATCGTAGTTGGGCGTCAGGCCGAACGCGCCAATGCGCATCCCGCCCACCTCGTACACGTGTGTGTCGCGAAAGAACGAAAACGGACTTCCGTCCGAGCACCGCAGGTTCGTGCCAAACGCGATGGCGCCGGACCGCTTGACGAGTTCCTCCCACCGCTCCACCGGAATCGTGAGGCCCTCGTTGTTGCCAAAGATCCAGCCGTCGACGCCGAGCGCTCGCATAAAATCCGCGTTCAGCAGGCCGCACGTCGCTTCGGTCTCCGGCCGCACGCGATCCAGCACGTCGCCGAGATCGAACGTGAGCGATCCTTCGCCCTTCCGGTCGAACTCGGCTCTCAGCGCGCGGATCTTCGCCCCGATGCGCATGTGATTTTCGAGCCGGCTGTGGAGGTCGTTCATGTGAAGCAGGTGAATGCGCACGTCGACACCCCGCTACTTCTGGGCGATGGGCCTGGCAATCTCGTACAGCGCGCAGCCAGGAGCGAACGTCTCCTCCACCCACCGGACGAACGCCTCGCCCGTCATGCGCACCGCTTCGTCGCGGACAATGGTGCGGCCCACGAGCATCTCCGCCTTCTTCACCGCGGCCAATCGCTCCCCGACGCGGCGCAATCCGTCCGCGCCGAGATCGCGCACGAGCTTGAAATCCGGCGACGTGTGGTCTTCGATCACGGCGAAATCGCCCGGCAACATCGCGAACATATCCTCGCTCTCCGCGGCCACGTGCGCGCCAAAGGCGGCTTTATCGATGCCCTCATCGATGTAGCCAAACACCGCGAACACGTGCGTGGAAAAGAGCCCAATCTGAAAATGGGGGTGCTTCTTGTAGCCCCGAGGATCCGAACTGAACGCGACCCACGTGCTCTCCGGCGGATGGACCGTGCGGCGCGCGTGCTTCGCCACATGCGTGTGCATGGGCACGCCGAGCTTCTCCGCCAGCCACGGTTCGAAGTGTTCGGCCAACTGGATGAACTTCGGTTGAATCCGCGCGCGGATCCGTTCCATCCGCGGAGCGAGACCTGGCTCCGTCATCGCATCAAAGTCTTCAGCGGTCCACCCTGCAAACACCGCCCGCACCTTCCTTACGAGTTTGCTCCCTCTACAGTAGACGACGCGCGTCAGCCTGGCAAGCCGCTCCCCGCTCGAGCTTGCGGCGAATGCGCTCGATTCGCCGCGCGATCTCGCCGTGTTCACGCGATCCTTCGTCGGTCCGAGCCTGCGCCGCCTCCGCGGCCTGAAGGGCCTTGGCGAGATCGCGGCGATGATGCTCGAAGTACTTCGCCGCTTCCACGTAGGGCTCGGGGCGATTCGGAAAGTCCCTCGCCAGCTCGAACCAGATCTCGCACGCTTCCTCCCATTGGCCGCGGCGCTTCAAAAAGAGGCTGAACAGCCAGCGGGCCCGCCAGTCCGCGTCCTCCTGCTCGACAGCCCTGCGAAACTGCGCGTCCGCGGACTCCCACTCCCTCCACGCGTCGAACCAGGTCGCGAGCCCCACGTGAGGGGCCGCGTGCGACCACGAGCGCCTCTCCTCCAGCGCTTCCGCAATCTCAAGCGCCAGGCGCGCCAACGTGCAGACGTCGCGGAGGTTGTGGGCGAACACGTCTTCCATCGAGGCCAGCGGCGCGCCTTGCACGTACGCGAAGTATCGAAGCGGCGCCTCACTGCCGGGCAAGTCGCCATCGCGCCTCACGCCGAGCAAGGCTTCGACGTCCGCCAGCTTCATGCGCCCCACGACGCGCTTCCACAGCCGGCGCGCTGGGTGCAGCAGGTCCAGGTGGGCGGGCTCGGGAGGCCGCAGGCCGTAAAGCACGCATCGATTCACGAACAGCGGCCAGTCGTACGACTTCCCGTTGTACGTGACCATCACGCTGCCGTCCCGCCCGAAGCGGTCTGCGAGCAGGCGCACCACCGCGCCCTCGCCCGCGTAATCCGGCACGAAGTACTGGGCCACGCGGAACTCGTCATCCGCGAAGTAGCCGACGGCGTGCAGGAACGGCACCGTGCCCCCGCCGTGCCCGAGCCCGGTGGCCTCGACGTCGTAAAACATCATCCGCTCCGGCGCGATCTCGGCCTTCGCCAGCCGGCTCAGGCGGCCGAGATCGCAGGAAAGGAAATCGGCGAACGGGCGGTCTCCGTAGGATGTGCAAAGATCGAACCCTGTGTCGCGAACCCACACAGGCCCATGCGGGGTTGTGATCCTTTGGAATCCCGCGTCGGCGAGTTCGGCCTCGCGATCGTTCTCGATGTCACGCGCCTGCGGTGCGGGTGAGGCATCGCGCACCTCGTCCGCTGGCACATCTTCGCCGCTCGACCTGCGGACGCCCGTGGTTCGTTCGAGGTCTTTGAGCTTGTCCAACAAGCTTCGCCCCATGGTCAGGCCCCCCGCGGCGCGCCCGCCCCGACGACGGAGGTGACGAGCGCCTCCACCCACTGTTTGAGCGGCTCCCCGCTCGTCGGCGGCCCGACGCAGCTTGGGCATCCAGACTCGCACGGACAGCCCTGCACCATGTCGAACG
>Ga0208683_100503_pt1 | contig 15362 bp, 6 predicted proteins | sample BED_Mat_host_9_1_FD_187141 | JGI IMG/M metagenome (GOLD analysis project Ga0208683, IMG submission 187141) | Extremophilic microbial mat communities from Yellowstone National Park, USA - BED_Mat_host_9_15 (SPAdes) (version 3) | ecosystem: Environmental > Aquatic > Thermal springs > Hot (42-90C) >... | reverse complement strand
ATCTTTGGTAGATTGTTCTTTGTTTTACAGCATTTTCAATCTGGGTTCTGATATGATTTAAGTACACACTCTTTTCGTTTATCCACATCTGATAGCCTTCCCAATCTAGATTAGGAGATTTTGTGTCAAGGATTTGCACATTAATGTTATGAATACCCCAGTCACTTTCCATTATTTGAACATACTTCTGAATATACTTTTTAAGAATGGCGATAATGATTTCTTCAATCTGAAAAATATCTCGATAATGTTTGAGAGTAAGCATGTTTGGGTTGCATAATAATACGTACTCCTTATTACTAATTATATCCCTGAGAACGTTTTTTTGTATAACTAGATTGTATAACTCTCGATCATGTTTGAAACGAATAATCTCAAAGTAAATTCTGTTCCAATCAACGAATGATAGGTATTCGCCTGGGATGTATTGCGACTGATTTGTTGTTGTAGATGCCATCATCTGGTTTGCACCTGGTGATGCGAATCTACTTACTCGGCCCCTCAAGTCTACTTCTGGGTAGTTATTAGGTGTTAAAAAACCTCTTTTAAGAATGATAACTTCCTCTTGCCATTTTGCGTAATCAATTACAGGCAGAGGAAGTTCCAGTTCATCTATTGACCTTCCTTCATTTATTTCTATTGGAACAACTATATTTTTATTTTGCAAGGTTTGTGGAATAACCTTAACAAACTTTTTAACATCCAAAATACCTTCTATCTGCAGGGATTCTCTAAATTTTTCGAGGTAATCTGCTTCGAGACCGAAAATGCGAAGTGTCTCTACAATTGGCATGATTGGCGGGTGCGGTCCTTCATCTATTAACGCTGTGCTTCTTTTGAGCGATTTGTGTAATCCCATTAGACGGACACCGCGACCGAATAACTGAATTATCTGAGTGCCTTCCCGCATCCCAACTTTAAGTAATCCCATGGTAGAGACACGCCATGAATCCCATCCTTCAATGAATTTCTTTGCGCCGATGAGAATGTTCAGTGTACCTTGGTTTTCAATTTCATTAAACAAGCTGTTAGAAACTATGTCCTCTTTGATTTCGACGGTATTATTGAGGTTGGGGTATGTAGAATTATTTTGCGATGCTCCCTTAATTGCAGCTCCTATTTCATTCAGCAACTCTCGCTTATCTCCCACTGTGATAATTCCAAAGAAGTTTGAAGGCCCAGAAATACTCAACCCGATCTCGTTCTCGGATTTTTTAATATCAACAATCTGGAGTTTAGAATTACCTTTCCATCCAAATACACGTTTCAAAATATCATCATATAGGGTATCTATGCTGGAACTGTTCTGTATATCCACCTTTTTCCGAATATACGAGAACCTACTCCCTTCGGTATAAGGTAGGGCACAAATATCTCTCTCTTTTCCTGATTCATCTTCATATATAAGTCCGGAGTTTCCATTTATTAGAATGTTTTTAATGTATTTTTTAGCCCAATCGCGATCAGAGAGAAATTTTGCAAGAAAATCAATTATCGTGATAATGTCAGACCGAGTAGCCCTATCAGTTTGAGAACTGTGGGATGCAGTACCTTCTCGTACTGTGTGACCAACAAATACAAAAAGTGGTTTTTGAATGTTGTATTTTTGCATAATACCTAGGTTCTCTTCGAATGTACACAACTGTTCATAGTAAGTAAGCAGACCGACCAGCAACAAGACTTCCTTGTGGCTGTAACTATCTTCTTTAAGATTAATTATTTCCCAATCCTTTCCATACCCGTCGTTGTAGAAATACGGATATGAGTAATCGAATAGAATTGCTTTTCCGTATTCCTCAAGAAGTTCATTGTTTGACTCCACAGCCTGACCAAAAGTGGCACTGTATTCAAATGTCCAACCTTCACGTGATATTTTTTCACGGAAGTCTCGCCATGCTCTACCCCCACTTCCCTTGTGACCTTCATCAACAAAAATAAGATTTTTTGGACCGAGCTCTTCAACATCTACTGAAATACCACCACCTGTCTTGTTTTCTGTAAGTTTATGGATGCTAATCACATTCACGATATTTTTATCTCTTTCAACGAGTGAGAACAAGCCAGTACTTGAATTTTGATCAAAAAGCTGACATGGAATTCCTGCTTCTCGGAGTTTACGAATGTGCTGGTCAGAAAGGTAATCGCTAGGCGTGATAAGAAAGATGTTATCGTAATCGATTTTATTTGGGCCTTGGTTATAGTGCAAAAACTGGTAGTAGTTTAGGTGGAATATATGTGTCTTTCCCGAACCTGTTGCCATCCAGAATGCTAGCTTTCGTAGATCATCTACGGAATATACAAATGAAGGACTACTTGCGAACTTCTCTTTAATAAAACTCTGTAAATCGTTAAGAAGATCTATAGGATCTTTAAAGTACTTATCAAGATATATTTCTGTGAAAAGTGCTGCAAAATACTGGAAGTACTTTAGTGTAATTGGTATTGGTGAGTTACGATTTATTTTTTTCAGATGAGTAATGATATTGCGGTCATATTTCTCTAAATCGTCGATGCTGATTTTTAAGGTACCACTTGTGCGAAGATAGTGAAAAAAGTATGTGCGCCCATTAGAATCAATGCCCTCTTTCACATTGTGTTCGAGGACTTCTTTTCGAATTTGCGCAAAATTATCTTTTCCGAGTAGATTACACAAGTAACGATTTAATACCAGATGCCCTTCCAATGATGGTGTTGAGCTTCTAATCTTCTTTGTTCTCCGAGATTTCATTGGCTAACCCTCCAGAAGTTTATCTCGCAATACTTTCTCTACTGGTATTGCATTCGGAATAATGGTATCTCCACCGTTTATATATAACACTACTATTTCATTTTCTTTTAAAATCTGGGTTTTTACAAATTCCAATTCTTTTTTGAGGTACTCTGTGTTTTCTTCTAATCCCAACCCATCCATGTTTCTCCAGATAATTACTACATTGCCATCAGGATTTGTTCCACGAACCACAATATACTTTCTTCCGTCTAGATTATAGGTCTGTATTTTGTTAAAATGAACACCTAGCAAGTAATTGACTGTCTCTATGAGATCAACGGCTACATCGCGCACATTTACCGGAAATTCGCCTTTAATCGTGTAGGAGAACGGGTTCAAAATCTTATCTACATTAATCCAAATTGATGAATCTCGTGATTCAACATCGAGCATATAACTGAAAAAGTATTCTTTAACATCTTCGAGCGTGGTCTGAATCCCTGCAGGTTCTTTGAAGCGAATATTCAGCAGTGTGTCATCATATTGCTCTATAAACTGATATTTGAAGAACCCGCCTCCTTTCCAATCAACTTCTTTTGAAATACCGCTTGGCTCATGATTGCCATATCCTGCCAAAACTTCCTTCATCCTAACCAATACACCAGACGGCCCATTTTCCGTTTCAAATCTATCAAAATGTGCCCCAACTTCTACCCCGATCCACCTTCTTTTGAGTTTGTGTGCTACTGCTGTTGTTGTGCCACTTCCCAAAAAGAAATCAAGAACTAAATCTTCTTCATTTGATGTAGATTCTATGACACGCTTTAAAAGGATTTCGGAATTTTCGGTTTTAAAACTAAAAGAATCTTCATAAGAAGGTATATCTTTCCAATTATCTGTAATTTTCTCTTCTTCAGAAGTTAAATATTCTACTTTCCAATTATCTCCTTCACAAACTAAACATTTGTCTAGAGATTTTACTCCAAATACTTGTGAATTGTTTGTTATGTCCATATATTTGAATTTATATTTTGATTGAATAATTTTATCTATAAAATTTTCTTTCGAATTATCGTCATCGTAATAATAAATTGCCCCACATTCTTTGCATTTTAATCTTAAATAATTTTCTTTCAAGAGTTTATCAACCTTTTCTTGATTTAAAGAAAAATGTTGCCCGGGTGGTGGATATAAAACTTTATCAAAAAATTTCCTTTCTGGAGGATGTCTTTCTTCTTGTTTAAGAAATCCTGACCATTTAATGTTTGATAATGATCTAGGTTTGTATAAATCTTTGCGAAAATAATTATCTGTCTTAGAATATAAAAACAGACTTTCACTTTCTATTTCAAATTTGTTTGGAGTTCCTATTGCTTGCCTTTTTCTATTTATAAGTATTTCATTCCTAAAATTTTCTTCTCCAAAAATCTCATCCATCAATAGCCTCACAAACATATTTCCGTTGTAGTCACATCGAACAAAAATACTCCCAGTATCTGCAAGCATTTCTTTTGCTAATCGAAGACGATTCTCCAGTAAAGTAATCCATGTTGAGTCTTTGTACTTTACAGAGTATAGATAATCAGCCTCTTGTTCTTTATTAAATGGCGGGTCAATGTAGATTGTCTGTACCTGCCCACGGTACTTCTCAAGTAGGAGGTTTAGTGCTTGCCAGTTATCACTCTTTATGAGCACACCATCTAACACATCATCAATATTTTTATTTTCTGATATCTTAGCCAATAACTGGATTTTAAATTCGTCATCGAAGTACTTTGTATCAATTGGGAGTGTCTTGTAAACTATTTCTCCATCGTATCTTATTTCCTTAATCAAATCTTCCTGTTTTTTAATATCTTCACCGAGTAGATCTTTCCACTCTTCCAACTGTTCTGGTTTATTCATCACCTTTTTAATTACCTCTTCTAAAAACCCCTTATCTGTCCACTCCTTAATTCTTTCAAGAGTAATCACATAGTCCGTTTTCAATACAAATTTTTTCTTTTCCCAGAGTTTACGATAAAACTCTTCAATCTGATACAGTATATCAATTATTCCTTCGGATATTTCATGTACCACTTTTGCAACGGTTAGGCGTTTTTTTACTTCGTCTTCCTCACTTCCGAATACCTCATCTAGTTTTAATACTTCATTTTTAATGTAAAAATCAAGTTCACGAACAAAGAACTCACGGAGGTTTTTGTGAATAAAGAAGTCGCGGCGATTTTTCTCAGTCATCTCAGCTAACAACACATCAATAAAAAGTCTTCCAGTTTTCTCATCTGATTTTGATAATCTCTCGAATAGTTGTGGCTCCTCATTCCTTACCTTTTCCAGAATGTACTTAGCGACTCCCTCGTTTTCATCTTCCTGGTTGGTTCGTTTCCTTTGAGGTTCGGCAGGACCTTCTGAATTTTCCTCATCATCATTCTCTGAAAATTTATTCTCTTCCACTATTGTTTCGTATGCCTCTTTTTTCTTTACAAATTCGAACCATACTGTCAGTTCTTTTTTTGCACGGTCAAACGAAATTCCGTCTTTAACCAATGTAAGTACTTTATTTCGGTCTTCTCTCGGAGAAGTGCCACGAATTTCAGGCACTTTTACTCTGAAATTAACTTTGTATTCTCCCACGGAAAACGAGCAATCTCTGAACAAAATACTCGTCTTCACATAGTAATTTCCCTTTGTAGCCCAGTGAAGAACAACTTCCTCACCATTGTATGGAATCACATACTTATGTTCACGGGTACTCCAGCGTTTATGCGGGATAAAATCTCCTTTCTCATAGTACCTTTTGAAAAACAAATAAACATGTGAATATATCAAGATTTGCAACTCTGGAGGTAAACCTGCAGCATTTACAATTTCTTCGATTTTTTCGCCAATAAAATTCTCAAGCTGAACTTTCTTATTCCGGATTATTTCGAAAGTATCCGAACTCATCGTTGGTTCATCGAGAAACAGAATCTCCTTTAACAGTTTTTTTAATTCCTCTTTATTTTTATCTAGTTCTTCTTGAATTTTCTTCTGTTCAACTTTCTCTCCATACAAATTTTTATCCAATTTAAACCCCCCTCGGACATATTTTTGCATAATCACAATTCTTACAAAACGCCTTATTTTCACAGTAATCGACTTGATTACTAAGAATCTTCTTTATTATTGCAACTGCATCTGTCTCACATTTCTCCAAATCTGCGTTTCCTACGCTCACCGGGAGAATACGCCCCTCTTCCAAATATGCAACAGACCCCTGCTCTACAGGTATCTGCTTCTTCAATTTGTTCAATCCAAGTGCATACAATTTCACTTGGAAAGCTGCTTGGTCATCCGTAGTTACTGTGTCACTTGTTTTATATTCTCTCACCTCTAGCGCATTATTGTTCTTGAGAATTACATCAACCTTACCAACCACAGTAATCGTTCTGGGTAAATCCTCGTTAGAATTACTTTCTTTTAACGGAAATTCCACGCGGACTTCGACCTCTTCAATATTCTTTATGTCCTCACCGTGCGAACTCGCGTAGTTTGCCAGGACGGTTTTTGCATTTCTTTTTGCAGTTTCAAGCAGAGTTTTAGGCGCATATGGTAAATAAAAATACTTCTCTACAGCCGTTGCTACTGCACTTTGTGGATTCATTTTTGTGGTTTTAATAATCTCAGCAGCACGTTTCAAACAGAGATGTAGTGCATTTCCATATCCGAGGAATTGAGATGCTCCACTTCTATATGTCCACACATTTCGCATTCTGTAAAAGTACGGACACTTTAAGTAATCAATTAACTCCCTTACTTCGAATGTGACCACATCCTCCATTTCCGATTTTAGTTCGATTTTGTTTATTTGACTTGTTATGTTTTTCTCATACACTAAATCGTTATATAAATAATCAAAATATTCACTGTGACCTTTTGTGTTAGTATAGGTGCTCAGTATCACTGCATCGCGTGCCCTTGTGAGTGCTACATAAAACAACCTACGCTCCTCGTTCTCATGTCCAGTATATTTTCTGATTACATCTTCAAAATGAATCGGGTTATCGAACATTGTGTCATTCTGCTTTCTTTTTATGACCGGAAATTTTCCTTCAACGAGAGATGGAATAAACACGACTGGCCACTCAAGCCCTTTTGCCTGATGTATGGTGGTAACAAAGACTGCATCTAATGCAGAGATTACATCACTTGTCATTTCCTCATAGGATTCGCTTGCATAAAAATTGATATAAAAATACAACCCCCAAACCATGTTTGTTGATTTATTTATCTTGCCACCAACTCTTCTTGCGATTTCATAGTCTTCAAGCAGTTGACTAAAACGTGACAGATTTGCAAGAACTACTGCATGTGATGCATTGTTTGGGTCCAACTTCTTAATACCAAGAATGTTGAGCAATTCGTAATATTGTTTGACTAAATTAACCTCGGCAGAACCCAGTGTATCTGCTTTCCATTTTACGAGATTGCTTTCGACATCATTCGGTAAGTCATACCAAGGAACTCCTTTTTTCCACATTTTCAGCGCTTCTGGAACGATTTTGGCAGTATCGATTTCTCCCCAGTCAAGAATGCGTAAGGTTTTTTTGTCATTTAGCCAGCAAAACAATGCAGCCACTGCTTGTACTTCTTCTCTTCGGAATAAACCAACTTTCCCACCAACAATAAACGGTATTGTCTCATTTCTTAGCGCGTCTACGATTTTTCCAGCACGCTTTACACTGCGAAGCAATATTGCTATATTTCCGTAACTGCATTTTTTGTCTTTTTCTACCAACTGCTTGATTGTGGTAGCAATCCATTCTGCTTCCTCTTCCTCAGATTCCAGTTCATACCTGAGAGCAGTACCTAAACCGCGATTTTGATCTCCAACGAGAAGCGGGTACCCTTCTCCCAGAAATTCCTTGCCGTACTTATTTGCAATATCAATGATCTTTTTACCACTTCTTCGGTTATTTGTAAGTGATTTATCTTCTCGTTCCTCAGGAATTTCATTCCCGAATCGCTCAAAACACGTTTCATCGGCACCTCGCCACTGGTATATCGTCTGTCTTGGATCTCCGACTATAAACACGTTTGCTGTGGTACCAATGTACCTAATCAGTTCTTCCTGGGCTTTGTTGATATCTTGATATTCATCCACAATAAGGTGTTTAATTTCTGCAATTTTGGCTGGGTTTTCTTTGATTTTTTCCAATGCCAATTTTATTATTTGACCAAATGTCAGGTGTTTATACTCCTTCAAAATCTTCTCATATTTCTGGAAATACGAGTAAAATCTTGGTGCGTATTCCTGAAGACGCTTATAATCAATTAGTTCATTGTAGACAATTTGAGTTGTGTGGTAAAATTTTTGGCAATTATTTATATAGCCGTTCTTTGGTAATTCTAGTGTAGAAAATCCTTCACGCATAATATATGCCATTTCTTGATTCTCATCAAATACTTCATAATCATCATATCCAAACTTCTCCTTCAAAATCTGCAAACAGAATCCATGTATCGTTCCAACATACATCTCACCTAATTTCGCACAAATATCAGTTCTTCCATAGTACTTCAATCTTGAGTGAATGCGTGACTTCATTTCTGTTCCTGCCTTCTCCGTAAATGTAAATGCCACAATATTTTTAGGTTCGATATTTTTTTCAAGTAAGAGGTATATTATTCTTCTAGTTAGTGTTTCTGTTTTTCCTGTACCTGCACCTGCAACCACACGAACATACTTTTTATCTGAAAGCACTGCATCTTTCTGTTCATTTGACAGCGGAAATGGTTTTTCTAAGACTATCTGTAACATCTCTTGTACCAAATTTGCGAATTCTTTTCTTGGGATATAAACTTTTTTAGAAAGTTTACCGGGTGTGATATCCCGAAATAATTTCCTATATATATATATGGATATCATTTACATCCTGATAATTCCAATAATTTAATGGCCAAACTCACGCAAAAGAAGATCAACTGGATGATTAAACAAAAAGAGAATAAATTAAGTTCCTCAAAAATTGCAAAGATCAAAACATAACACCCAAAAATGTGATTATAATTTACAGAAAATTCAGGTTAGAAAGAAATGTGGAATTGAAGAATCCAGGAAGGAAAAAGGATCCAATACTAAGGAAATGAAAAAATTAAAAGAATGGAAGGTTTTATAATGAAAAATAAGGGGTATAAAAAATAAATAATTTCAGGATATCACAATGATTCGATCGTAAGAAAAAAATATATAAAATATTTTAATTAATTTAAAGGTGTTTATAATGGAAAATGAAGAATTACCTGAAAAGATAAAATCTCTTCTTGAAGGATTAAGTGAGGTGGAAGGAATTTTTGATGAGTCATTTCCCGATGATGATAGTCTTTGGGATTATCCATGGATCATTTGGCGTCGTCATCATCACATATTTGGCCCGGTATATAAGCGATTAGGAGAAGGACAAGAAATAAACATTATACCTCCTAGATATGGTGGAGAGGGGAAATGCACTGATACATTGCTTGTATTTGTAGAACCATCCTTCTGGATATTACAGGGTGATGAAAGCCATCCTGAAATGAGGTTGAAAAAGAGAATTGAATCTGCTTTGAATTTTATCGACAAGTGTGGCAATGCAAGGTACATAGTGTTCTGGTCGAGCATCTGGGAGTTCAGGATGTGGAAGAAATATGAAAAACAGTTTTCAGGCAAGGTAGTAATATTGAAGCCCTGGGGATTTAGGCACATAATTTTGAAATGAAATAGGTATTTCCTAATATAATAGAACATATTTAACGATTTTTAGATAAAATTCATAGTGATATTGATATTATTTCTTATTGTATTATATATTTTTTTTAATAATCATCGTTTTAAAATTCTCTTCCCTGTCCCTTGGAACTCGGAGATCATCAATGAAACCATACTCAGTATTAAGTGTTCTTCTATATGTCCCATTCTTAGTTACATCTCTCTTTTCTATGAATATATCTCTTTATGTGTTCATTATTGTCTCCAGCGTTTCTTTCACGGTTTTTCTCACTACTTCCAAAAGTTCTTTATCCAGATCTTCCAAATTATTCATGCCTTCTTGCCTGTGATTTTGCCAAGGAGGCATCTTTAACCTTATACACAAAATTTACGGACACTATCCTTATTAGCTCCTGCCTTATTTTAAAACTGCCTTAAATGTTTTTTATAAGCATGAGAAATATAAACAAATTGATATTTTAATAAAAGCCATGATAACTGATTATATAGCCCTTATTTCTTTTCCTTCTTCTTCTCCTTATTATGCGATTTGGACACATTAACCAAATCGTATATTTCTATCCCTGTAAACGCCCCGCCCTTCAGGGCGAACACAGTGATTATTATTTCTCTACCTCTTTTTTACTATCAATGTCATACTTATATATATAAATATTTATCATATTCTCAATATTCATATTTCTTGTTCCCTTTGGTATAAGACATGTAATTATACTCATCAACCAGCTTCAAAATAGTATATTCTTTTAAAATTTCTTTTATTCCCTCTGTTTTTGTGCCTTCAATGTTATTAATTTGCTCCTTAACCTTTATCATGTATTCCCAATATGATTCAAAGCTATCTTTACCATTCCCATAAGAACAACCATAACGATCTGCTATTGTCCGGTCCCAGAGGGGAAAGAAATTTGGGCAGAATATATGCAAAAACTTTGCTGTTGACACGGGACTGTATGAGTTTCTATTTACTTTCTCTTTTTCACAGGCCAATACATCTAAAAAACTCTCATACAAATCCTTTATAACATTTTTCATATGGTTATCAGATGTGTTTAATTCACATATGCATTTCCTTTTAAAATAATTCAACTTTTCCTTGTTGTCTTTGATGTTGTCTTTAATCTTCTTTATGAAATTTTCTTTAAAAATACAACCTCTATAGAATACGGAATTCCAGACAAATAGGAAGGTCAGTACGGCTTCGGTTATTTTTTTTAGATCCTCATCATGAATTTCCCCCTCCTCCCAATATTTGTTAATGTATTCTTTTGCTATTTTGTATGCGCATTCTCTTGGCTCTTTCCTAAGAAACTCTTCATGCTTTTTTTCTATTTTATCCCAATTCAATATTTCAGGCATTTCATTTGTTCTTTCATTCATAATTATTTTTTATGAGTTTTCAATACTTAAATATTATTGGGCAATAATCTGATCGAAAAATATTAAAAAACATACAAAATGAAATCGATGAAAAATTAAATTCTATAGAAAAAATTTTAAAAAATTATTTTACATCTATTAAAAAAATTGGATAAATAATACAATAATTACTTCATAATAAAAATCTAGTAAATAAAAAAATTTAATTTTTAGATTTGGTAATAAAGATAAATTATGGATTTTTTATATGTCGGTTTTCAAAAATATCTCTTCTTCAAAAATATTTCTAACACCTTTATTTATATTATTTTCATTATCTTTTTCTATTGAACATAATAGAAGTACCTTTAATTGATCTTTCATATCATTAAACTCCCATAAATATTCTAATAATTCTAAATTTGCTCCTTGCAAATGCTCATCATTTTTATCTGCTATCGCATCTAAATATTTTATGTATACTACACATTGTTGAAGGCGTTTTATTTTTTCAAAGAGTTCCCTAATTGATCTTTCCATTTCTCCAAACCACCTACTTCTAAACCTAAGAGCATCAACAACTAGATAAGGATACTTTAATTTTTCATTAATTAAGTAAGCTATTGTTGAAGCTACTTTATCATTATTGTTTTCCAAACTAATTAAAATTGGGGTAAAACGAGGTTTATTACAAAAATCATCTACTATTTGATTGAGTTTTTGATTTAGGGTATTTGCCTCATGTTCACCTATTTCTTTTTTAATATCTTCAATCCTATTTTTTGGCTTTTCTAAGTTAAATTCTCTTAATGCTGAAGGTTTAATACTATTTACAACTCTTAAAAGGTCTTCCTGAGTTATATAATTTCTCCCTTCAATAATAGATTGGAGTAAACCCTCATTTAATAATTGTAGTAAATCAGCGCCGGTAAAACCTCTAGTCTGTTCTGCAATTTTATCCAAATCAATATTATCAATATTGTATTTATTCTTATCCCTAATATTTTTTTCCCAGAGAATTCTAAGAATCTCTTTCCTTTCATCAACGTTTGGTGGATCAAACTCTATTTCTAAATCAAATCTTCCAGGTCGCCTTAAAGCAGGGTCAAGGGCTTCTGGTCTATTGGTTGAGCCAATAACAATGACATGATTTTTAGACTCTTCTTTTACTTTTTCACTTTTTAAATTTTCTCTTTCTAGTCCATCCATCAAACTTAAAAGTTGTCCAACTAATCTTTGTTCAAGTTCACCTTTTGATAAATCCCTTCTTGGAGCTAATGAATCTATTTCATCTATAAAAATGATTGCTAAGGTCTCTTCTTCTGCTTTTTCTTTTGCCTCTAAAAATACTTTTCTTAATCTTTCCTCGCTTTTTCCGTAATATTGAGATATAATTTCTGGACCCCTAATTATTATTGGTTCTGAGAGTTCTAAGTTTTTTGCTAAAACTTTCATAAGTTGGGTCTTTCCGGTTCCTGGAGGACCATAAAATAACAGACCTCTAGGAGGTTTATTGCCTGGGAAAAGGCCTTTTTTAATGGATAAAAAAAGAGCAACAATTTTTTGGAGCACCTCATCTTTAATATAAACCTCTTTTTTAATTTCTTTTACTATTTTTTCCACATCATTTTTAAATTCATCTGACATTATTCCGCCTCACAAATTCATCAATATCCATTAAATTCCATTTAAACCTTTCTTTTGATATTAAAAGGGTAAGCACTTTGAACTTTATTATTTTGTCACTATAAAGAATTTTATAAGCACTATCTCTTGCCTTTAGCTCTTCATAATGAAGAAATGCAGAAACAGGTTTAAGGATCACCCATATATTGCAACTTATTCCCGTACATTCGTTTTTATATTTTTCAATGGTCTCATCAATTTTTTTCAATGGTTCAATAGTTCCAATCAATGTTTCTATTTCAATATAAATATCTTTATCCCCAGGAGAATAAATTATATCCGGAATAATTTTTCCATCTGATATTGGATATTCTACTTTTATTTTTCCATCCGTAATAATTTCATTTGTCAATTTATAAAATTCTTCTAAATTATTTATTAATATCTTTCTTCTACCTATTAACTCATTTAATAAATAAAGAAATGTAGCAACCTTCAAGGGATATTGATATTTATCATTGGCATCAGAACCCCTTTTTACAAAAATAGAAATTAATTTATTGGTAAGTTCTAAATATCTTTCATTTTTTCTTAAAGTATCAAAAAAATTTTCTGAAAAATCTAATCCAAGTATTTTTGAACAAAATATTTCATAATCCTCATCTTTTGGACTAGATACATAAACTTGAAGTCCTTCAATTTTTAATGCTTCTTCTGCTTTTTCTAAATTTTTTGATTTTACTGCTATGATTAAAACTCCAAACTGTTGTAAAAAACTTGATTTAAGTCTTCCTCTAACTATTTTTACGAATTCATCTACTGTAAAGTATTCTCTTCTTGCATCTAAGAACTCAATCTTAGATTCAAATGTGAATTGATCTAAAGAATGCAAATCTATTGAATCGACATTTTCTTCAAAACCTTCTTCTATAATTTCGGGTTCTCTAAAGGTTATCTTTGGATATTTATCAGTAATTTCACGAAATAATTCCTTTAAGGAATAAATTATAGGAATATGCCACTCCTTTTTATCTTCACCTATTAAAACTACAAATGGTGAATTAAAACTTTCACTAAATCCTCTGGGAAATCTTTTATTACATTTAATGAAATCCTCAAAAATAGGCAATTGCTCGTGAGAATTTGAAAGTATTTCTAAACCACTTTGTATATTTACAGTAGTTAATTGAGTATCTAACTTTATGATTGGTCCTATCTCTTTGGCTATTTCCTCAGATTTCAATATATTTACATCAAAGTTAGAGAGACTCTTAGTTTTAATAATTTCTTGTTTAATCTCCTTTAAATCTGTGTTAAAGGAATTTAAAATTTTAATATTAGCTGAAAGTAATTTTATGTCTGATATTTCAGCTTTATGTATAGAGGGTGAGATTTGGTTGAGATTTGTAGAAGGTATTTGAATATATTGAATTTTAAAACCTTGAAAAATAGAAATATCAAACAGATTGCTATAAATTTGTGGATTAACAATTTCTTTAACTTTAGTATCTAGAATACTTAATTTATTTTGTAATGAAGGTTGTTCCAACGATATATCATAAATGGATATCTCTTTCCTTTTTTTAATTTCCTCTTCATTTTGAATTGAAATTGGTCTCTGCAATTCTTGAGATTCTCCACTATCTGGAAATTCAACTCTCAATATTTCTCGAAATCTAAGTTTTTCCTTCGTGTTCTATCACCCTTTTAATCCATTTTCTTGAAAAACCAGAAATAAAAGAATTAAAAGAATCAAAAGAATCAAAAATTAAATATAAAGATTTTTTTCTTATAGAAGGAGTTATTAATCCAACACTTATGATAGGGTATATTTTTATTAGGAAATCTATAAATTCTATATTATTGGAAAGTTTTTCCTTATTATATGATGAAGTAATTTCTAAAATCTTTCCATTTAATATATTTAGAAACACCGATGTTGATTCATTATCTTTTATGTTTTTGTTTAAAAAAGCGAAAATTTCTTCATAATTCTTCCAAGGATCAAAAGTTATATGGATTTGATTTATTGCATCACTATAGGATTGATCTAATATCTTTTTAATATTATTTGGAGCAATATAAAATAAAAATTCTTGTAATCTTATTATATTATAAGATAAAGCACAATCTGAATAGGATGTATAATTGCATGTATATAACAGAAATACTTTTTCTGGAGATTTAGTAGGCAAATTAATTTCACTATTATCAATCATTGAATAAGCTTTAAGCCCCAAAAAATTAGCTAAATTTTTAATCTTCTCTATATCGCAATCAAGAAAATCTCTTAGGACAGATAAAGGGATTGCTCTAGAATAAAGAATAAAAGTAGTATATGGATTTACAAAAAATGACAGATTTATAGACATTTGTACAAATTCATTTATTAAGGATATTAACTTCTCTGGATTCTCTCCAGGTAATGGTAGTAAAGACTCGGGTACCATATCTTTAATAGGATCATAAGGATAATCCTCTGGAATACCTAGATCTTCTAATCTTAAACCTAAATTATTACTGATATATTGAATTATATTAAATGTTCTATCTTTTAAAGCCTTAATATTTATCTTATATATCCAAGAGTTTTGATTAATAGATACCCTAATACCATCTCCATGATTTTCATACATTTTTATACTTTCTTCAAATGAGTGTACATTCTCTGCACACAACCCGAATAGATCGTACATAAATTTTGCAAACGATGTTTCAGGATTCTCTGCACCTCCATAAATTGCTACCCTAATTTTATTTCTAAGAATTTCATCATCAATATCTGCTAGAGACGACTTTCCTATAATTTCTGGACTATTAAGAAAATTATAAAATTTCATCAAAATATATGTCTGTCTGTAGAATGGTACAATATAATCTTTCAAAAAAATTTCCCAGCTTTTAAGCTCCCATATT
>Ga0208683_100496_pt1 | contig 15441 bp, 15 predicted proteins | sample BED_Mat_host_9_1_FD_187141 | JGI IMG/M metagenome (GOLD analysis project Ga0208683, IMG submission 187141) | Extremophilic microbial mat communities from Yellowstone National Park, USA - BED_Mat_host_9_15 (SPAdes) (version 3) | ecosystem: Environmental > Aquatic > Thermal springs > Hot (42-90C) >... | reverse complement strand
GAGGTTTCCTCATCGTTCCAGGATTAATTTACAGTAGTGGACTTTCCATGATAGAAGCTGTAGGAACATCTTTAATTTCTGTAGGAACATTTGGCATTACTTCAGCAGCTGTTTATTCTTTTTATGGATACGTATTTCCTTTATTAAGTATTGCATATTTAACAGGTGGAATCATTGGTGGATACCTAGGAACTTATGCAGCAACGAAATTAGCAAAAGGTTTATTGAAAAAGATCTTTGCAATTATAATAATTATCGTTGCAATATACATTATATTTCAAAATTTAACAGGAATATTATAATAAAAAAAATATTTTTTAACGAGTGAAAAAATTTATCAAATAATCTGATTCTTTACTGCCATAAATTGCGATACTTCAATCTTTTGTAAAAAATTATTCTATTGTTGTGAAGTAGGTTGTGATTGAACTTGTCTTGGTTTCCACGCTAATGCTAATATTCCTCCAACTAAGCCTAATATAAAACCAAGTATAAAACCACCGCCGCCTATTATGCTAATTATAGAAAAAACTAGCACTAGTATTCCACCAAGTCTTACTTTACTTTGTAAACCTGTATTAACCATAGTAGAAGCATAAATAACAACTATAGCACAAATTAAATCCAGAACTGCTAGACCTAAAACTATTCCCCAAAAATTGGCACAAAGGTAAATATTGAACCTGCTACAAACAGCATTAGGCTATGGATTAATATTAATATTCCTGCCACAAGACTTAATATAAACGCTACTGTAGGCTTTTCAGTTACATTTGAAATAAAATAATTATATATATAAAATATATAAATTTAACTTTATTTCACAGCAGAATATAATAATTAAAAATTAACTTTAATTTTAAGTTTGTTAAGATTTTTCTATTCAATAATATTTAAAAAAAATTAAATTTTTGATTTTTAAACTTTATCGCTTAATATATGATATAAAAAAGCTAGCTATACCTCTGATTGCTGTTAGCACCATGATAATGATTACGTATATTGCTATATTTACTTTAAAGCTAATATTCATGAAAGTCAAGCTGTATATTCCAAACATTCCATAGTAAGCTCTACCAACTATAAAATAAATGTATAGAAGTAAGAAGAATGTGGTTAATAAGCTCCATGGTATGTTTGGTTTCTTTAATAATGTTAAAAAGCTTAAAACAGCAACTGGAAGCCCAAAGATAATAAGTTCTATAAGATTCCATAAATAAAATGTATTATGCGTTAAAAGTTCAGAAATATAATTAGGAACTACGTAAGGAATAATTATTAAGGTAATTATATAGCCTATACCTGAAATAATTGCCTTGTAAATTTTAGTATCTTCTTTAGGTAACTTTTTCCTAACTAATGCATATCCCAAAGGTAGCAATATAATTAGAGCAAATATAAGAATTAAAAGTGCAAACAAAACAAAGTTAGGTACATATGCTATGTAATAGATATTGCCATTAAGATTTATAATCGAACTCTGTTTAGTTATCATGCTAGATACAGTTAATGAATAATTTCCAGCTGGTAATTGTACTGTAATTAAAGATGAATAATATGATTCCCCATTAATTACAATATTCGATTGCGCCAAGTTTCCTAGCCAATCCAAAGTAATGACGGTTAAATTATACAATGGAATGTATGTAGCGTTCAGTTGCATTGGACCATTCAAAGTAACAAAGAAGGTATTGTTTACTGAAATTAAATTTAAACCATACAATGTTATATTTGAAGGTAAAATAATCTTATAATTACCTTGCTTTAAATATAATTCGCCATTCGTAAGGTTATAAGCTGTATTGTTAGCTAGTATTTGAACTGAAGCATTGAGATATCCTATTTTTGGTACATTAATTAAGACCTTCAATAGATAATAAACACTATAATATGCATTGATAGTTGTATTTTGTGAAATGCTTATTGAGTAGGTGTTGGAGGTTATATTTTGGTTATTTAATATAGAATATTGATATTTTATATATGATTCTGTTAATTGTATTTTGTTTGTAAAATGTAACGTTATGTTTATACTTGGAACTATTGAATTTAAAGGAGTTTGAACTGTAATATTATCGATTTTTACTGTTGAATTAAAATTGCCCAATGCATCAAACGTATTTATTTTAAGATTGTATTGCATTGATGCTAAGTTTTTCAACTCATACCATGAAGGTTTATAATTTCCTTTACAATCTATGAAACCAAAATTAGCTTCAACACTTGATACTGTGTTACTTCCTGAAATGCATACGTTTGGGTCTGAATATTGATAAAAAGCAATTAATTTTACTCCTGCCAAAGCTGAACCTTCAACAATTCTTTTAACATATTCTGCTTGTTCTGAATACGTATGCAGATTATTGTAAGTTGAATAACCTGTTTCTGCAACAATAATAGTCTTATTAAAAGATTCAGCTTGTGTTATATAATTGTAGATTAATAATCCTTTGTTAGGACTTCCAGGATTTGAACTGTAATCATCTAAATAAGTTGGATAATAATCAATTCCTATAACATCATAGCTTATATTCCAAGTTGTTAGGTTCTGAAGGAATGTTTTCCAATTTAAATTATCAACTAAAACATTAATCATTATAGGAGATGATGAATAATTTCTTATATCGCTAGATAAAGTTTGTAAAATGGATTTTGCTATTTGAAAATTCCAATTTCCTTGCCTAAAACCGACAAGCAAATAAAAAGATACGTCATTAAGTTCGTTTTCTATTTGCCAAATATTTACTTTATTCCCATATCTTTGAACAGTCAATTTAGCATACTGGTTTAAATAACTTAGATAGTTGCTATTGTTAACTCCACCTGTATTTTGAAGCCATAAAGGCATTAAGTTCGTTGCCCCTGTTCCTAAAATACCTATTAATTTAAATCCCATGGATAATGCAGCGTTAACAAAATTATCATAGAGAGAAAAGTTAAAGTTGCCAGGAGAAGGTTCAATTATATTCCATGCAAAATTAAATCTAATCCAGCTTATACCATCGTTTTTCATTTTGGTCAGATCACTTGTTATATTTTGTGAACTAGCTGGATTGTAAAACATACCTATTTGATAATTATTCAAATTAATGCTAAGATTATTGCTTAATGCTTCTACATGTAATAAATTCATCATGCTAATGGAGAAAATTATGAATACTAAAAATATGCTTAAATATTTTGTTCTCATGGTAATACAAAGGTTTGTTTAAATAAAGGTGAACTTAAATTTATAGGATATGTTATGAAAAACAAGAATGTAATAACCTGACCATGCCCAATGTTGTTTAATATCAAATTAATTTGCTCTTTTGTTACAGAATTTGAGTTAATTGTTAAATCGATGCTCGTTTGATTTATGACACTATTTGTAGAATTATTGTAAACTTCAAGAAGACCTTTAATTTGGATGTTGAAATCACTTGTATTATTTATATAAAATGTTCCAAACATTGATGCTTTATTGTTAACTATAGGTGTTAGCCCTAAGTCTTCAACAGTCAAGCTAATAGGGTTCTTCCAATAATAAGTAAACGATTTTGTTAATTTTATTAAATTCGTTAAGATTTGCAAATTTATAGTTAATTTTTCATTATGAGAAAAGAGTTCAAGAAAGGCACTTTTTGAAGGTACTAACTTTAAAATAACATTATTACTACCAGGGTTGAGAACTGGAATGAAAGAACTGAAATTAAATAGATTATAGTTACTTTCATTCAGAACGTTACCTAATATTTGAATGTTATTAAGAGATATTGTTCCAACGTAAAAAACTTTTAAAGGAATAAAAATCCCACTTGAATTTACAACCCATGAAGAAAGATTTAATAGACTGCTTGTATCAATTGTTATATTTTGCACAGGTAATTGAAATGGTATTATTTGAGTTATGTTCAATGAAAATGAAAATATATTAAATGCATATCTTCCACTTGCATAAACATTTAACTTAATCTTTTTATCTTGAAGTATTTCATTTATTACATTAGTATTTAATATGCTTGCTATATTAACTGGTATCTTAATTGGTAATGTATAAGATGAATGCGGATTTATAACAATTGTTTGATAAGGGTATCCTTCGTAGAAATTTGCTATTTGAAAGCCAGAAGGTGTAAATATAGATATGAAAATTGATAAGTCGCTTAGAGCGTAAATTCCATTGTTAACTAGCGTAGCATTAGTAATAATTTCTAATGTATTATTCGATATTTTATAGCTATATTGTGAAGCAGATGTAGGAACGTTAACATTAAGAAGAGAAGCTTCATAAGGGATTGAGATCAAAAAAGCTATAACTAATACTGATAATAATATTAAGATAATTTGAGTAGATAAAACAATAACTTTCTTACTGACCATTATTTACTATATTATAACTATTATATATACTTTGAAAATTATTCATTTTGATATTGTTATTTCTTTAATTTTTATTTCCCTTCTAGCCCTTTTTAAATCAGAATACTTAGGTGAAAAAATTATATCTGTTATTAAAATACCAATGAAGACTATAATTGATATTATTTTTACGGAAAGATGAACATAAAAAATAAAAGAAATTAAAAGAATTATCAAGCTTGTTAAAATTGTTACGTAAGCACCAATTGCATGGTAGTTTTTTCTTTTCTCGGGACTTGCGGTGAAATAACTTGAATATTCTGCAACAACTGTAGGCTGCAATTTTACCATCCCTCCTAGATAAACTTTTGAGATTTTAATTCTATAAAGCTTAGCTAAGACCATGTGTGAAAGTGTATGTGTAACAACCAATATTAAAGCTAACGCAATTAGATAAAATAATAAGGAAAGATATTCAGAAGAAATTTGATAAATCATTGCAAAGTAAAATAAAAATAAGCTTAAAATTAATCCTAATATCCAAATATATATACTTGAAAAGATTGTAGGTAATGGAACAAAAATATTATCATATATAAGAATTTTCCTTTTTTCGATCTCTCTTATAATATCAATACTAACACCGTCATATCTTGCTTTACTAGTCAATTTGCTTAGAATTTTATTTGCACTTCTGTAATCTTTCTTGCTTATTAGTTCATCAATCCTTTTAAACAGTTCTTTTATCTCTTCCTCCATAACGACTACATATGATGTATGCTACCAGAGCCTGTTTTTCTAATATTTTCACGAGGGATATTTATATTCTTAATCGTTACATTCAAAACAATTTGATAGAAAGGAAGCCTTGGATTCTGAGGATGTGGCATTTTTACAACATAGCCTATAGATAATCTAACCGCTAATTCAGATTTATCTTCGAGCTTTAAATTAATCCATCCCCAATCTTTCTTATTTGCATCGAAACCTACAATCTCTGGATTAGAAGAAAGCTTAATTGGACCTTCTTTTGTATCCAATATCGTATATTCGGTGTTTATTGCAATATTATAAGTTGGAAATCCATTAGGGTCATAGCCTGTTTTAGCTACTGAAACGATTACAGGTTTCACTGAAAGTTTTGTCCCATCTTTTAAATTCAAAATCAACTCTTCCAATTCTTTATCGACTTCAAAGTTTAGTAGTCTAAATTCATCATTTGGCATAAATAATAAACCTTTGAATAATAAATAAAGTTGTATTAAACAAGACTAAAATACTCCAATTTTTTTTAAATAGAAATTAGATGAAATTCGGAATCTTCATACCTAATTACGGTAGTTATGCATCAAGAAAAACAATAGAAAAAATAGCCTTTAATGCAGAAAAATTAGAGTTTGATTCGATATGGGTTTCAGACCATATAATTGTACCAAAGAAATTTTCTAAACTGTTTAGCAATGTATATGAACCCATAGCTACTTTATCATATTTAGCAGCAAAAACTGAAAATTTAATTCTAGGAACTTCAGTAGTCGTTTTGCCTTTGAGGGATCCAGTTCTATTTGCAAAACAAATTGCAACAATAGATCAGCTTACTGATAGTGAAATATACTTAGGCTTAGGCTCAGGCTGGTTAAAAGAAGAATTTGATTTTCTTGGAAAGAATTTCAAAGAAAGGGGTAAGATTATGGATGATGAAATATTAATGATAAAGAATTTGCTAACAAATAATGTAATTAAAATAAACAACGAAGAATACTATTTTAGTCCTATATCAAAGAAAAGGAATGGCCCTCCTATGCTAATTGGGGGGAATTCGAGAAGAGCGATGGAAAGAGCTGCTAAGATTGCTGATGGTTGGCATCCTATTAGATTAAAGCCAAAAGAAATAGAAAAAGGAATCAGGATAATGCAAAAATACTCGGTTCAAAGAAAAATAGTTATACCAAGAGTAAGTATAATGTTTAAAGGTCAAAATAGATTGCAAACGGATAACGTTTTAGCATCTTCTTCAAGGCAAATAATGGAAGAATTCGAAGAATTGAATAAATTGGGGATAAACCATATTGTTATAGATTTCCCTGTAGAACAGCAACCAGAAAAATACGTAGAAGATATGAAAACGGTTAAAAATCTTACAAGCTCGTTTTAATTGTTTTTACGTAGGTTAGCCAGTGCTTGTATTTTTCATTTCTTCCATGTATTGCATCATCGTACATTTGCTGAAGCTTCCTCGTTATTGGATAATCCCCATTTCCAATTTTTCTTCCATCAACCTCTCTTATTGGAACAATTCCTGCAGCAGTTCCAGTAAAGAATAATTCGTCGCTTGTATAAAGCTCTTCCCTTGTAAAATCGTTTCTATAACAAGGAATTCCAAGCTCTTGGGCAAACTTCATCACAGTATCCCTTGTTATACCTCTTAATATTCCGCTGCTTGCAGGAGGTGTTGTTAATACACCTTCCTTTGCTCTGAATATATTTTCTCCAGGACCTTCTGCAACAAATCCATGGCTATTGAGCATAATTGCTTCATCGAAACCATTCGTAACTGCTTCCATCTTAGCTAAAGCAGAATTTGCATAGTTTGCAGAGCATTTTGCTTGTGGAGGCAAGCTTCTTGAATCAATTCTTACCCAGCTAGATACCATGCATCTTACACCTTTTCTTTTACCTTCTTCTCCTAGATATGAGCCCCATTCCCATAAAGTAACAGCAACACTTATTTTATTTTTTAACGGATTCAATCCCATTTCACCATAGGCTGTAAAAGCTATAGGTCTAATGTAGCAATTTTCAATCTCATTCAATTCAATTAATTTTATGATAACATCGGTCAACTCTTCCTTTGTATAAGGGATTTTCATATTATAGATTTTTGCACTACTATAAAATCGATCCAAATGATCCTGCAATCTAAAAACAGCAGGACCTTCTTCTGTTTCATGGCATCTGATTCCTTCAAACACTGCATAGCCATAATGCAAAGCATGCGTCAAAATATGTATCTTAGCTTCTGGCCAATCTAAGAACTGCCCATCTATCCACAACTTTTTTAGTTCCTTCATTTACAACACACATTTAGCTTAGCGAGTATATATAAGTTATTATAAAAATATTTATAGAAGTTACTTAAAAAATACTTAAATTTTAAACAAATTTATTGATATTGGAAATCCCATTCTGTTTAGTTACAATTATAACATTGGAATTTTCAAAATATTTCAATAATGGATCAGGGGTTATAAAAATGTACTGAACATCAGGATTCGTCTTAGGCAATGAAGAAAGCAACATTGATGTTCTTTCTTTACTCAAAGGATCTAAATGGACATCGAATTCATCGATGGCTCTTATTTTAGACCTCATAAATTGCTGCATTGAAATTAAGAAAGCTAATGTTGCTACAGTTCTTTCTCCCCCACTTTGAAGTAAAGAATCCACATAGACAGGCGATGTATTCCTAAATCCAATTTTTATCTCCAAAGAAGCTATATTAAAATCTTCTACATTTCTTATTTCAATGCTTCCAAATCCTTCAACACTGGTTAATATGTTTTGAAAAATCTCATTTATCTTTTGTACTGTTTCTGTCAACGCTTTTTTCCAATTATCTATTCTATCTTTGAGTTCGTTCTTCAACTTCTCTTTATTATCCAAAACTTCTTGATATTTTTTCTTAATGTCTTCATACTGAACTAAATAATCTTTATAGCTTTCAGCAGCTGATTCTGTAACATCTGCAAGCATCTTTAATTCAATTTGCTTATCTTTTATTTCATCTTCTATTTCACTTATTTCCCTTGCATTTTCAATTTTTTCATTAGGCCTCTTAAGCTCAAGATCCATTAATTGTTTTGATAATTCTTCGCTTTGAGATTTCAATTGTTCTTCAAGATTTAAAGCGTCTTCCAATTTTAGTTTATCAATGGCTATCCTAACCTTAATCTCTGAATACTCCTCTATTTTATTCAGCAAATCTTCCAGACTAGATTTGCCTTGTATTAATTTTATTATTTGTTCTTTAGAAACCTTCTCTTCATAATTAAGTTTTTCAATCTCACTTAGCAAGCTTTGTTTTTCTATTTGTTTTTTATAAATTTTATCTTTTAGAATATATAATTCATTTCGAATTTTTTCATATTTACTCCAAAATAGCTCTACCTTTAGCTTGGATAATTCTTCAATTAATTTCTTCTTGTGCAAATATCTTTCGTAAACTTTTTTCCAATGATTTAGATTTGCTTCAGCTTGTTTTAGAGATTCAAATACACTTTGCTTACTCTTCTCAACATCTTGCAACTTTAGAACTGTGTTTTCTAAATGTTTTCTATAATCATGCAATCCTAAAGCTTCTTCAAAAATTCTTAATCTTTCAATAGGATTCTTTAAAATAAACTCTTCTATCATGTTTTGATGCATAATAATCAAAGAATTATCAGGATTAATTCCCTGTTTCTTCAGCATCTTCTGAATATAGCTCTTTTCAATTATTTCTTGATTAAGTTCAAACCAGTAAATACCATCTCTTCTTATTATCCTAGATATCATTACCTGGTCGCTTCTTATATTAGGAAAAGGCTTCCTTCCTTCTTCAGAAGAGTTATCTAGAATTATTGAAACTCTTGCAACGTCTTTTCCATAAGATATTAAATCGCTTAATTTTTTTCCTCTTTCAACGTTTATCTGGCCCATAGCAATGGAAATCGCAAGTAAAATGCTAGACTTTCCGCATCCATTAGGACCTGTAATTAAATTAATACCTTTTTCCAAAGGAACTCTAGAATATTCATGAGATAAAAAATTTTCAAGTATTACTTCTTTTATGTATGTCAACTTAATTATTAATTTTAGTACAATTTAATAAAATTAATAAAATGGTACTATCAGCAAAAGTTTACAACTTGCCAAATAATGCGGAAATTGAAGTGATTAGGAAAAAAATTATTAACTATTATGTAGAAAAAGCAGAAGAACATGAAGGAAAGCATTTTAATTTGATAACAAAGATATCGAATGTAAATTTAAGAAACGATAAAATTCTAGAGGGATTGTTTTCAAAGGATGAAGTTATTTATATTCCTCAGCGAGGCATTGTCAATCCCACTATATACACTAGAGATACATTCTTTACTTTTTACTTAGATGAAAATAAGTACTTGATTATTTTCGATAAAAAGCAAATCGCAGATTCGATTGCAAATGAAATGAGTAAGCTTCTTTTTATAAAAGTTGGCATGATAACTGAGATTGAAATAAGCCCTGAAAGAATGAAGAAATTTCATGAAGAAAATAAAGAAAATACAAAGGTAATATTTTTTGATAATGTCAAACTGCCAGGAATTAAAAAGCTTTCATTGTATGGAGAAAATTTAGCCAATTTGGAAATTTACAACGAATATTTGAAACTTGGAAATATATGGTACATTGTATTTACGTCAAAAATAACAAATGGAATTGCAGGATTAACAAGAGACGGTGTTGTGGTGCATTTTGGAAAAATAGAAACAAAGGATTTTCAAAATTTCATATTGAATGAAATAATCAAAATTGTGTCTTAATTCTTATTGCTGAATAGCTTCTTCAATCTTAAATCCAATTTATTTTGTAATATATAGTTAGCAACAGGCTTAGGTACAAAATCAATCCATTCTTTATCATTTGCAATTAACTGTCTGATTTTTTTAGCTTCATATTTTTCTCTCTCATAAAAAGGAATTGGCTTTACTTCATATCTTTTTTCCATGAAAAGTAAAGTCGTCAATGGATCGTTTGTATATACAACATTAAATTTAGGACAATTTTGCAATACAAGTTCAACCCAAATATAATGCCTCTCTACATCGGGAACGCTGGATATTACAACCCTATCATATATCCCTTCTTCTTTCAATGTAGCGTAAATCATCTCTATCCTTTCACCTAAGGTAAAGGGATTTTCAATGGTATGGCTGTGCTGAGATGATCCTATAGCTAGTACAACCTCTTTCTCCTCTCTTAGAATGTATTTTAGTGCTGCAAAATGGCCTAGATGAAAAGGTTGGAAACGACCTATGTATAATGCTCGATGGATTTCCATACATACTATTGAAATTTGCTATTTAAAAATTAAACTAAATTAAGAAGAAACTTTTAGTACTTTGACTTCGTGCAATCTTTCTTTTTGCGCAATTATTTCTTTCAATTCTTTAATCCTTTTCCTCAATGTAACATCACTTATATATGCCTTAACAGAAATATCCTTCTGAGTAATATGTATTTTGTTTTTCTTCGCAGCTAAATATACTGCTGCTGCTGCAATGCTAATCGGTGATCTTCCTGCCATCGATTTTGCATGAATAAAGTCTTCAGCGTATTTTATCGCTAAATCCTTAATTCTTTCATGTAACTTTAATGCATCTACTAACCTTTCAATATAATCTTTTATTGAAGGCTTTACTGACAATTTAGCTTTTTGAATAAGTTGATTGTATATTTCAATTGCTCTTTTTTGTTCATTCCTACTCAATCCTAGCTTAGAAGCGATCTCCTTAAATATTATCGGATGCCCCTTTATTTTACATGCGACATATAATATGCTAGCAGCAAATATTTTTGTAGAAAATTTTTTCGAAATTTTTTTCCCAAGGAATTGTTGAGATATATTTAATGCTTCATGAAAAATAGAAAGATTTAAGTTTAAATTTTCAACCAAATTTAAAATTTCTTTAACGAGTAAAATTGTTTTTTCTTTATCATTTAACCTTAGCAACTTTATTCACCCGTAACTCCGCTTATGTTAAGCTTTTTGACAAGCTCTTTGAATCGATTCCTTACAGTTACTTCAGTAACGTTAGCAGCTTTTGCAACGTCCTTTTGTGTTAGCTTTTCTTGATTCAATGTTGCTGCTATGTAAACAGCTGCTGCTGCAAGACCTGCTGGGTCTTTACCTGCTGTTAAACCTCTCTCCTTAGCCTTCATTATTATTTCTTTAGCTAATGGATACACGGTAGGTTTCACTCCCAATACGTGAATTAACCTTTCAACAAAATCCATTGGATCTGAAATGTTAACCCTTATGTTTGCATCTTTGATTAAAAACCTGTAACATCTTGCAATGTCTTTCCTTTCAGTTGAATCGGTATACTTTGCAAACTCATCTAAAGTTATGGGTATTTTTAACCTTCTACATGCTGCATATAATGCTGCAGCAACAACGCTACTAATTGACCTTCCCTTTACTAAACCTCTATTAATCGCTGTTTTATAGATTAAAAGTGCCTCATCTTTAACATGGGAAGGAAGACCAATTTGGCTAGCTAATCTTTCAAGTTCTTCAACTGCTTGAACTAAATTCCTTTCTATTGAAGAACTGATACTAACTTTATGCCATTTCCTTAATCTTAACATATCGAATTTTTGTTTTGAACTTAATTTTCTTCCAAATGCATCTTTTCCGCTCCAATCTATTGTAGCTGATGTAGCTGAAGGTGTTACAAGAGATGGTTTTACAGGCGGACCTGTTCTACTTCTTCTTTCTTTCTCTTCAGCAGTGAATGCCCTCCAATCAGGACCTCTATCTAATCTTTTAATCGCTATAACTGAACCGCATTCTACACATGCAACCTCTCCTCTATCTACACTATAGAATAACCTTTTACTATGACAATATGGACATTCTGTTGGTTCAGCAGAAATCTTTTCAACCTCCTCACTAATATCTTCCTCAGACATAAACCATCACTATAAATATGTATTATAATTTCTAGTGGAAAAAGTATATAAATCTTTTGGTCTACCATAAAAATTTTTCATAAAATTTTTCATCAATGCATAAGATTTAAATATCCTAATTTTGATTTCTCCACATAAATAAAGGGTAAAATTTTTATTTGCTAATTTTAATTTCATATATGCCAATTCGAAAATTAGCAATTTTACTCCCCATAATAATATTATTAATAATATTGCCCATAACAAGTGCACAGCCCTCAGATCCATATCAAGTTGTTACAGCTAAAATATTAGGCATGCTAAGCTACAATTTCTATTATTCATTTTCATCCTACAATCAAACAATATACAATGGAATTGCAAGCGCACAGTTATCTAGTTCAAATACCACATTTTATCCAAATAACACTGCAACAGGATTAATGTCTTTAGCGATTCAAGCGTATAATAGCTTTGTTTCAGGATTAGATAATGGAAATATAAAAAATGCTTCTTTTTATTTAGGAGAAATTATTTATTATGGAATTAAAGCTTCCAATCCATTTTTACTTCCTCAATATAAGAATAGCAGCACAGCTAACTACTATGATACAATGATCAAAGTAGAATTGTTAGGAAATTTAACAATATATAAAAATTATACTGTTACAGGTGTTGTTGATGCATTCTTGAAAATAGCAAAGAATGATGAAAACATTTACAAAATGCTGAATGCAACAACTATAAATACAAAATCTCCTACAGCAAAAGATTTTAATTTAACAAAGGAGCTATTGTCGATGAATTTGTCCATAATTTATGCATTAATAAATTATGCAATATACAATCATTATTCTAATTCGTTCATAACTGAAGTGTACTATCTTGGAATAATCCTATCTATTGTTGCAATTTCTTTAGTTTATTTAAACATTAAAAGGTTTAGAAAAAATATTAAATTGAAACAATAAATTAAAAAATAGCTCGGTGGGGTAGCGGTCAAGCCTGCAGGGCTCTGGACCCTGTGACGTGGGTTCGAATCCCACCCGAGCTATAGCTATTTTATAAAACTTAAAATAATACTTGCTTTAATAAGATAAACTATGAGCATTTTAGCAAGTATTAAGAAGATTAATGATTATACTTGGGAAATTCCCAAGGAGTTTAGAAAGGATATGCGTGTTCCTGTTAGAATTTATGCTACTCAAAAGCTTTTAAATGAAATGGATGAGATGGTATATACACAAGCGATTAACGTATCTACACTACCTGGAATCTTAAAGTACTCTTATGTCATGCCCGATGGCCATAGCGGCTATGGTTTTCCAATAGGTGGTGTTGCAGCTATGGATGCTGATAATGGAGTAATCTCGCCTGGAGGAATAGGTTTCGATATAAATTGCGGTATGAGATTAGTACTAACAAATCTGACGATAAAGGATGTTAAACCAAAGATAAGGGAACTTGTTGATCTTATTTTTCAAAGAGTCCCTGCAGGTGTGGGTTCAACAGGATTTTTGAAGCTTACTACGAGCCAATTTAAGGAAGTCGTTGAACAAGGTGCAAAGTGGTGTGTCGAAAATGGTTACGGATGGGATGAAGATTTAGAACATATAGAAGAGAATGGTTGCATACAAGGGGCTGACTCTTCAAAGATAAGTTCTAGGGCAATACAAAGGGGTATAGATCAAGTTGGAACGCTTGGGTCAGGAAATCATTATCTTGAAATACAATGGGTAAAACCTGAAAACATCGTAGATAAAGAAGCTGCGAAGAAAATTGGTATATTTGAAGATCAAATCGTAATAATGTACCATTGTGGATCAAGAGGATTTGGTCACCAAGTAGCTACAGATTATTTGCAAATATTCCTAAATGTTATGGAAAGAAAATATGGAATAAAAATACTCGATAGAGAACTAGCCTGTGCTCCGTTCAACTCTAAGGAAGGACAAGATTATTTTGCTGCAATGAAATGTGGTATAAATATGTCTTTTGCAAACAGACAGGTAATATTGCACAGAATAAGAGAAGTATTCTCTAAAGTCTTTAATACAGACGCTGAAAAACTAGGTTTAAAAGTTGTTTATGATGTAGCACATAATACAGCAAAGCTCGAAGAACATGTTGTTGATGGAAAAAGAATGAAAGTTCTCGTTCATAGAAAAGGAGCTACAAGAGCCTTCGGTCCAAATGTTCAAGGTTTACCAAAAGACTATATGGAATTAGGTCAACCTGTTATTATAGGTGGAAGCATGGAAACAGGCTCTTACTTATTACTTGGTACTCAAAAGGCTATGGAAGAGACCTTCGGTACTACTTGCCATGGAAGTGGAAGAACAATGAGTAGAACAAAAGCAAGAAAGCTTGTTAGAGGTGAAGAACTTGTAAAGGAAATGGAAAGAAGGGGTATATATCTTAGAACTGTATCCTATTCAGGTGTAGCAGAAGAAGCGGGATTTGCATATAAAAACATAGATGAAGTTGTTGATGCTGTAGCATTAGCTGGAATATCTAAAAAAGTTGTTAGATTTATTCCTATCGGCAACGTAAAAGGATAAAATTTTATGAAAACTCCTGTAATAGTTATAAGTGGTTTTTTAGGGGCTGGTAAAACAACATTCTTAAAAAGATTAATTGATAATGTAAAAAGGAAATTGGCAATTATTATGAATGAATTTGGCGAAGTAGCAATTGATGCTGAAGTTATTAAGGGAAAGGCCGTAAATATGGTTGAACTTACAGGTGGATGCGTTTGCTGCTCATTAACAGGAGAACTAGAATATGCAATCAATGAAATTATAGAAAAGGTTAAGCCTGAGTATATAGTTATAGAGACTACAGGTATTGCTGAGCCAGATTCATTAATTTACAACATTGAAAACATGCCTTCAGTAGTTCTCGATAATGTTATTACTATCGTCGACTGTGATGGATTGGCAAAATTCCCTGAAATTGGATATACACAAAGAGTACAAATTGAAAATGCTGATTTCTTATTATTAAATAAAATTGACCTCGTTAATGAACAACAAATAAAAGAAATTGAAATGAAAGTAAGGGAAATCAACGATAGAGCATTAATCTTCAGAACTAAATACTGTAATGGAAATTTAGATTATAATTTATTCTTTGGATATTTCATTGAAAGAAATGAACAAAAGTTAAAGCCTGAAGAAAAACAAGAAGAATTTGAAAGCATTTACTTAGAAGTTGAAGGTTATTTAGATAGGAGTAAATTTGAGGAATTTATATCGAATCTTCCAAAGGAAATATATAGAGCAAAAGGAAACGTAATTTTTAAAGATGGAAAATATATTTTCAACTATGTAGCAGGTAGATTATCTTATGATGAATTTGATTATAATAAGAATAGATTTTTATTCGTTGGGAAAAACATAAAAA
>Ga0208683_100494_pt1 | contig 15480 bp, 9 predicted proteins | sample BED_Mat_host_9_1_FD_187141 | JGI IMG/M metagenome (GOLD analysis project Ga0208683, IMG submission 187141) | Extremophilic microbial mat communities from Yellowstone National Park, USA - BED_Mat_host_9_15 (SPAdes) (version 3) | ecosystem: Environmental > Aquatic > Thermal springs > Hot (42-90C) >... | reverse complement strand
GTCCGCCCGTCATGTACTCGAACGCGAACCCCTTGATGTTGGCGCGGTTGGCGATGTGCGAAAGGTCCCCGCGCACCGGGGCCTCGATCTCGCCGCCGATGACGACGTCCGCGCCGGACAACCGGATGCAGGCTCGCGCGTCAGCGTTGCCCTGGATGATGAAGAGCCCCTTGGCCGCGCCATACGCCAGGCCCTTGCCGACCGATCCGCCGCGCCAGACGCCGTCCGCACACTTGCCCTTCAGGACGACAATCTTGCCGCCGAACGCGGCCTTGCCCACGCCATCCTGCGCGCCGCCGAGCGCCACCGACACCATGCCCTCGGTGTGGTAAGCCGCGAAGCCGGCGCCCGCCACGCCGTCGTGGACGATGGGGCCCACTTCACCGCGCCGCTTCTGGCGGATGCTCTCCCCGGACAGCCTCGTGCCGAGCGCACGGGGAACGGCGCGAATCGACTTGACCCTGGATCCGACCGCCGTCACGACGCCGTCCGTGCCCGTCGCCGCTCCGACCGCTGCCACGTCCTGGATCACGTCGCCGTACGCCTCTTCAAACGTGCGGTAACGGATGTGACAGCCCTGACCCACGTACTCCTCGCGAACCCGAAGCAACCACGACGTGTCAAGCCGTGCGTCCTCGCGCAGGTTGACCAGCAGATCGCTTCGACCGACGAGGTCCTGCGTGCGCTTCGCCCCGAGCTTGCGCGTGAGCGCCTCGACATGCTTGCCCACCTCGGAGAAAAAGCGCACCAGTTGAGCGACCGCGCGGTCGAAATCCTGGGGCTCGAACTGCTTCAGCCCCTTCGCCTGTGCCTCGGCGAGATCGTGCATCTGCGTCGCAATGCCGACGTGGCACGTGTCCTTGTGGCAGGCGCGGCACGCCGTGCAGCCGATGGCGACCATCGCCATGGTGCCGAAGCCCACCCGGTTGGCGCCGAGCAGGATGGCCTTCATCACATCGTGACCCGACTTCATGCCGCCATCCGCCCAGAGCTCCACGTACTCGCGGAGCCCCGCTTCGCAGAGCGCCTCGTGGGCCAGCTTGACGCCGATTTCCATCGGCAGGCCGACGTGGCGAATGGCGTGCGCCCGGGCCGCGCCCGTGCCCCCGTCGAAGCCGGACAGCGTGATGACGTCCGCCCCCGCCTTCGCAATGCCGACGGCGATGGTCCCGATGTTCGGCACAACGGGCACCTTGACCGCCACTTTGGCAAGCGGGTTGATCTCCTTGAGCTCGTAGATGACCTGCGCCAAGTCCTCAATGGAGTAGATGTCGTGGTTGTTGGACGGCGAAATCAGGTCGACGCCCTGCGTCGCGTTGCGGGCCGCCGCCACCTGCGCGGTCACCTTGGAGCCAGGCAGGTGTCCACCTTCGCCCGGCTTCGCGCCCTGGCCAATCTTGATCTCGAGCACGTACGCGTTGTTGCAAAGGTCCGCGTTGACGCCGAATCGGCCCGACGCAATCTGCCTGCCTCGGTTGCGCGGATACTTCTCGAGCAGGTCCTTGATCTCGCCGCCCTCGCCGTTCAGGCAGACGATATTCATGCGGTACGCCGCCTCTGCGTACGCGCGGTACGCGGTCTCGTTCTGCGACCCGAACGACATCGAGCTGATGACCATCGGATACGCATGGCCGTCGATGGTCGTGTCGATCTCGCCCTCGGCCGGTTCGAGGTCCTCCCGGAACCCGAGCAGGTGGCGAATGGAGATGGGATTGTCCGCCTCAAACTGCTGCAGCTTGGCGACAAACTCCTCGTACGGCAGCTCGCCGTCCGCCACGGAACCCGCCGTCTTCCAGATGCGCGGATACAATTGGAACAACCGGTTGGGCCGGATGCTCTTCCGGTCCTGCGCTTCGTACCAGGTGCGCCGAAGCTCGGACATCTCCTCCATCCGCGCGAACGTCAACCCAGCCTTTTGCGAGCCACAGAAGTTCGGGATGGCGAGGTGCTCGGCCACTTCGTCCGCCAAGCCGATGGCGCTGAACAGGCGCTCGTACCCGCGGACCTCGTGGATGCCGAGGGTCGAGATGACCTTCTCCATGCCTTTCGTCAGCGCCTTGTACAAGTTTTCGATGGCGTGCAATCCGCCCTTGTTCGCGGCGTATTCCCACATGTGATACGGCACGACCGCGTCCGCGCCAAGCCCGAGGGACACCATGATGTCGTGCAGGTTGCGGATGCCGCCGCTGCGCAAGATCAGGCTCGTGCGCCGGCGCAAATGCTCGCCCTTCTCTTTGGCCGCCGGGCGCAAGAGCGCGCGGTGAACCGCCGACACCACCAAGTATGGGTCGATGTGCGGCCCGCGGCGGAACTGCAGGCGATCATCCAACACGATGACGTTGGCGCCCGCCTGCACCGCTTCCAGCGCCTCGAGCGAGAAGCGCTCCAGCGCCTCCGGCACACTTTCGCCGTCGCGGCGGTGGATCAAGATCTCCGCCGTTCCATTCGGGCTCGTGCGCAGCATGGCCAGCGCGTCTTCGTAGCAGACCGTGCCAAACCGGTGCGCCAGGTTTTGAATCTCGTCGTACTCCACGCCGTACGACTCAGGCAGTCCCTCGAGCAGGATGGGCGCCTGAACCTCCACCCGCGGCGCTTCCTGATACAGCCCATCGAACGACGGCCGGCGCCCGAGGACGCAACGCGTGCTGAAGTGCTCGATCTCGCGCTCGCGGTCGATGGCCGGGTTCGTCACCACGGCGACGGTTTCGTGCAAGAAATCGGAGAGCAGGGTCGATTCTTCCGACAGCGCACCGATGGGGCTGTCGAAACCGAGCGACTTGATGGGCTCCGCCCCGCTCTGGATCTCCTGATCCATGAGTTTGAGATCATCGTCGCGGAAGCCGAACGCCAGCATGCGAATGTCGAGCGGCTTCGCGTCCCGCTTGGCATGCGCGACGTCCTGACTCACGCCGTAAGGCACGGCAAAATGAAGATTGCGGTGCTCGCCGCGAAAGTTGAATCGCTGCTTCGCGAGTTCCAAGACCTCGAGCTGCAGCTCGTCGTACGTGTAGATCTTGACACCCGTCTCGCTCCACCGCACGCCGACCTTCTCCCCTGGCGCAAGCGGCTTGGGCTCAGCCGTCCAGATGTCGAGCGGGACGATGCCCTGCTCCGAGGAGAAGTAATACGCCGTCTCCGATTCGAGCTGCCACATGGGCCGCAGGCCGAGCGCGTCGACGCTGAACACCGCCGCATTCCCGTAGCGCATCATGACGCCCGCGGGCCCCTGCGCGAACGGCCCCCAGAGCGACCGGTAATACATGTACAAGTCCGACAATTCTTCTGACATGGACTTGATCTCGTGAATAATAGGCGGGAACAACAACTCCGCGGCCTCGAACAGCGACCAGCCGCGCGTCGCCACGAGTGCGCACAGCGTCCGGTCGACCATCTGCGAATCGCTGAACTCCGGCCGCACCGGCACACCAATCATCTTCGATTCCGTGTAAAACCGCGCAATCGTGTTGATCTCGCCGTTGTGCCCAAGACAAGAGAACGGCTGCACGCGCGGGAAGGACGTCGTCGTGTTGGTCGAATACCGCGTGTGCGCAATCACGAATGCAGATCGGCAGAGCGGATTTTGCAGATCCTTGTAAAAACGGTACAGCGTCTCGTCGTTCCCCACGACCTTGTACACGACCTGGTCATGCGACAAGGAGGCGACGTGGACGCCCGGCAACTCGTCGATCTCGGCAAACGCCGCAAACACACGCGCGTCGTCCCGCTGAGGCAGGCAACCCGCCATCTGAATAAAATGAGGCTTGACCTTCTTGCCGAGCGGGCCGAGCACCGACTCATCCACGTGATCCTCGACAACCGCGAGCGGCTCCATGCCATGATGAGCCAATACGCGCAGGATGGGCTCCTGGGACACCTCCTTCTCCAGCAGGAAATGACCCACCCAAAAGCCAGGTTCGTGAACGAGCCGCGCCGATTGCCCGAGGCTCTCGAGCCGCGAAGCCCACAGCGCTCGTGGAATGTCCAACAGAAGACCGCACCCGTCTCCTTCGTTGTTTACGTATCCCGCCCGATGGCGCATGGCGCGCAGGGCGTCCAATCCGTTTCGAACCGTGTCGTACGAGGGTTGTCCTGATTTCTCAATCTGCGAAAAAATTCCGCAGGCATCGTATTCGCGCTGCAGGTCGGTCGTCAACTTCTCCAGTTCCACCTGTGCCACTCCTTTTTTAGCACAATATTTTGACACTCTGTCTCTCTGCGCGTCAAGTCTTGATGCACAGCCAAACGAGCCACGGGCGATCCGAAACGGCTATGAAACATTATACGACTTCTTGAATAATCATGCCATCCCGTGTTATAACATGAGTGCAACGGGAGAGGAGGAGCCGCGTTGGACATCCGGAAGGCGACCTCAGCGGACGTCGAAGATATGCAACGACTCATTCAACACTTTGCCGATATGGGACTGATGCTGCCGCGCACCATCAAATCGCTCTGTGAACATCTGCAGTGCTTCACGGTCGCGGTGGAAGATGGGCGCGTCATCGGCGTTGGGGGATTGCACGTCCTGTGGACGGATCTCGCTGAAATCCGTTCGCTCGCTGTTTCACCTGAAGCGCACGGGAAAGGCGTGGGCAGTCAGATTGTCAAAGCGCTGTTAAAAGAGGCGGAAGACCTCGGCATCGCGCAGGTGCTCTCTCTGACGTATCAGACCCGATTTTTTGAGAAACTGAACTTTCACGTCGTGCGGAAGGAAACGCTGCCGCATAAAGTGTGGAAGGATTGCATCTACTGTAACAAGTTCTATCACTGCGATGAAGTCGCGATGGTGTACTACACGCGCCATTTCCAACCGTTGAAACAGGCCAAGGAAGCCTGAAGCGCCGTGCGGCGCCAACGCAAGAATACTATATCAAATTCAGCGCAATTGCGAAAGACCAAACCGCGGAGGCCGCGCCCCTCGTCAGGCGCGGCCGATTTTTTTGACGATGGTCTCAAATTCTTCGACATGCTGTTCGTCGATGATGAGCGGCGGAACGACCCGGATGCGTTTGGGCCCGCACGCGGTCACGAGAAGCCCGCGCTCCGCGGCGCGCTTGCGCCACGTCGACGCGTCGTCCACGTCAAACCCCCACATGAGCCCAAGGCCAGTCACGCCGTCGAAGTTTGCTTCGAGCACGCGGCGAAGCGCTTCACCCACCCGCCGGACGCGATCGAGGAAGGCCGGATCGCGCACCACGTCCACCACATAGTTCGCGACCGCCATCGCGAACGGGTTGCCGCCGAAGGTCGATCCGTGCATGCCGGGCGTGAATGCGTCCGCCACATGCTGTTTGGCCAGAATGGCTCCCGTGGGAATTCCGTTGCCAAGGCCCTTCGCCATGGTGATGATATCCGGCGACAAATCGAAGTGCTCGAATCCGAAGAAGCGCCCCGTTCGCCCCACGCCGGTCTGGACCTCGTCCACAATGAGCAGCGCGCCCAATTCCTTGGCGCGCGCGGCCAAGCTCTGGAGAAGGCCCTTGTCCACAGGCCGCACGCCTGCTTCGCCCTGCACGACCTCGACGATGCATGCCGCGGTCTTATCGTCCAGCATGTCGATGGCGCCTTCATAGGTGTCCGCCACCTCAAAGCCGGGTACAAGCGGCGTCACGCCCTCGCGGTACTTGGGGTTGGACGTCACCGACAAGGAGCCCATCGTTCGACCGTGAAAACTGTTGGGCAGCGCCACCACGCGGGTCTTCTCGGGATGCCCGCTGACGTACTGATATCGCCGGGCGAGCTTTAGGGCTCCTTCGTTGGCCTCCGTGCCCGTGTTCACGAACATGGCCCGATACGGCCCCGTGCCGCGATCCGCCAAACGGGTCAACTTTTCCGCCAGTTCCACCTGACCCTCGATGAGAAACAGGTTGGAGACGTGCACGAGCGTCCTCGCCTGCCGCTCAATCACCTCGGTCACGCCCGGATGCGCGTGGCCGAGGTTGCACACGGCGATACCCGCCGTGAAATCGAGGTACCGCCTGCCCTCGTCGTCGTACACGTACGCGCCCTCGCCTCGGACAAGGGCGATATCTCGCTTGCCATAGTTCTGAAACAGGACCTGGTCCGCCAACTGCCCCAGCGCCGTCTTCATGCAGTCACTCCTTCTGTATGCGCGGCAAGCCTCGTTCCAGCGGCTCGCCTCTCGCTCATTCCTAGCGCGGCCATTCGCACAGCCTCTTGGTCCCGGCCGTCCACCACCCAGACTTCGCGCACCCCGTGTTGGACGGCGTGCAGCACGGCGTTCACCTTGGGAATCATGCCCGTGCTGAACGCGCCCGCCTGGAGGAGGTGCTCCAGTTCACGTGCGGTCGTGTCGAGCAGCAGATCGCCCGCTTCAAAGTCGCGGTAGATGCCCGGCACGTCCGTCAGAAACACCAGCCGTGTCGCGCCGAGTGCGCGCGCGATGTGACTCGCGACATGGTCCGCGTTGATGTTGTAGGGCTGCCCAGCGGCGTCGCGGCCGAACGGCGCAATCACCGGCACCCGCCCCGATGCCACCGCCGCCCGCACCGGATCGACGCGGATAGCGGCCACGTCCCCCGTGCGATGGCGTCCCACGTCCTTCGCCACGACGACCTCACCATCGGCAAATGCGGCCACGGGCACGCCGTGCCGGGCCAAGGCTTCCGCGATGTCGCGGTTGCATTCGGCGAGCGCGGCCACCACGTGCGGCATGGCTTCCGAGGTGGTCTGCCGGAGCCCATTCACAAACGGCAACTCGATGCCCGCATCCCGAAGCCGCTTGGAAATGCGCGGCCCGCCCCCGTGCACCAATACCACCGGCCATCCTCGCCGCCTGACCTCCTGCACGGCGCCTGCGAGCGCCATCTCGGCGCCCCCTTCGAGCGACCCTCCGAGCTTGATGACGATCACGCCCATCTCACCTCACATCCACAGCGGGACGAGATTCAGACCTTCTCGCTCAGGCCAGCCAAACATCAGGTTCGCATTTTGGACGGCCTGCCCCGCCGCGCCCTTTCCGAGGTTGTCGATGGCCGTGAACACCTGAAGCAGCCGCGATCGCTCATCCCAGCGCACGGCCAGGTGGCACTCGTTGGTCCCGTTCACGGCCTTGATGTGCGGCAGCTGGCCGTCCGGCAGCAACCGCACAAACGGCTCGCGCTCACAAAACGACGCGTACCGATCATACACCATCGGCGCCTCGTCCGGCGGGATGGGAATATAGGCGCACACCAAAATCCCCCTTGGGATCGGCAAGAGCTGCGTCGTGAGGAGCACGCGCACCGCGCCGCCGAGCGCTTGTTCGATCTCGGGCGTGTGCTGATGCTGGCCCACCCGATAGGGATACACGTCGTTCGCGAGTTCGCCGAGGTGAAGATGCTCCTTCGGCGCACGCCCCGCGCCGGTGACGCCGGACTTGGCGTCGAACACGATGGGCCCCTTTACGTCGGCGAGGAGATTCCCCAGAGGCAAGACCGCGAGGGCGCAGGCCGTCGCGTAGCACCCGGGGTTCGCCACGAGCGACGCCTCGCGAATCGACTCGCGATGGCGCTCAGGCAAGCCGTAGCAAGCTTGCGCGATGGCCTCTCGCGGCAAAGGCGGCCTTCCGTACCACGCCTCGTACGCCTCCGGCGGAAGCCGGAGATCGCCGGACAGGTCGATGACCTTGACGCCTCGATCCAACCCAGCCTGCGCAATCTCCCACGCCACCCGGCCCGACTCCCCGGAGGGCAGCGCGACGAAGACGAGATCGCACAAGTCCGCGGCCTTGTGCACATCCAGGGGCTCGACGGGCGGCAGGGCGTCTGCCAGCACATGCAGATGAGGCAGATGCGCATCGAGCGGACCCGTGCGAGCGCCCGATCCTGCCAAGTACACCAGGGTCATCCGCGGGTGTCCCGCGACGAGGCGCACCAGTTCCATGCCCGCATATCCGGTGGGACCCACGATCCCGACCCGCACGTTCGACATGTATAAACATCCTCCATTCTGTATTGATATTCAGTATAGCGAATGGAGGATTCGGAGGGCAACTTCCGTTCTTTGCTAATCGCGCCCAGATCGCGGGCTCTGTGCGAATGCCCGTATCGCCGGGCCGATGTCCCATCATTTCATGCAGTAACTTCGCAAGGAGGGATGTTCGCATGGGTGCATTTGGCGGATACACCCGATGGGCTGTGGTGTTCCTGGTGATTTTCGTGCTGTTCTTTCTCCTCGTGCCGGCGGGCGTCGGCGTGTACCACACAGCGCCCGCACCCGCGCCGGTCGCGACCGTGGCGTACACCGAGTATGACGAGGTCATCGAAACGGGGCCCATGTACGGCTACGCCCCTCATCACCCCATGGCACAAGGCCCTGTCATGCACGAGGAATACCATGAGCACTACGATGCTGACGAATCGAGCAGCCTTTGAACCGAGTGCCAAGGCAAGCCCCATGGAAGCGCCACCGCGCCGTCCAGCGATTGTCGCTGGACGGCTTGCATTCTCCCCATCGCCCTGCTATGATACATATCGTCGCTTGCGTCCGTAGCTCAGTGGATAGAGCGCTGGCCTCCGGAGCCATAGGTCGGGGGTTCGAATCCCTCCGGACGCGCCAAAGGAGAAGGGCTGTCTCAAAGGTGCAAAGGCACCTTGGGGCAGCCCTTTTCGCGTGAGTTGAAACGTTCGAAGACGCAGCGGGCGCGCGGGCGACGGATCCATCGCCCACCTTACGCCCGCGCCATCGTTCGATGGTGCACAATCGCTCGAGGCTTCACTTCACCGGAATGGGCTTTGCGCGCGATCCCGTCAGCACGTCCAGGATGGCCCCCGCCTTGAAGTGGCACTCGTCCCACTCACGCTCCGGCACCGAGTCGTACACCACGCCCGCGCCCACCTGCACGTACTGCACATCCCCAATGGCGACGACACTCCGAATGAAGATGGCCGTGTTGGCATTGGCCCACGCGTCGACCATGCCGATGAATCCTCCGTACGGCCCACGCCGATACGGTTCGAGCTCGTCGATGATCTCCATGGCTCGAATCTTCGGCGCACCCGACAAGGTCCCGTTCGGAAAGGTGGTCAACAGCGCGTGGAACACGCTCACGTCGTCGCGGAGTTCCGCGGTGACGCGGGACACCAGGTGATACAGGTGGGAGTAGCGCTCCACCACCATCAGCTCAGGCACCGCCACGGTCCCCGGCTTGGCGACGCGGCCGAGATCGTTCCGACACAAATCCACGAGCATCACGTGCTCCGCGTTCTCTTTGACGTCCCGCTTCAGCTCCGCCACGAGGCGAGCGTCCTCTTCTGGAGATTGTCCGCGGCCCCGCGTCGTCCCGGCGATGGGCTTCATCTCCGCCCGCCCTCGGAGCGCGCGGAACTGCACCTCGGGGCTCGCGCCGTAGAGCACCATGCCAGGGTACTCCGCCACAAACATGTACGGGGACGGGTTCAGCCGCCGCAGACGATCGTACGCTGCAAGCGGAGGCAAGCCGCCGCGCACCTGCATGCGGGTCGAAGGAACCACCTGAAAAATGTCGCCCGCCCGAATGTACTCGATGGCGATCTCGACATTCCGGCAGTACACGTCCTTCGGAACGTCGTAGGTGATGACGGGAGCGTCCACGCCCATCTCGGCCATCTCGTCCAGAACGGGCGATATCGCAAGTCCCTCGCGGCAGACCGCGGCGATGCGCCTCTCCATCTCGTCAAGCTCCTGAGCGAGTTTCGCATCCGCCCGCAACACCGGCGCGTCGTCCTGGCGAAACACCGTGACCGTGCTCCCCGACAATTGCGCGACGGCCGCATGCCAGAGCAGGCGGATTTCGGGAAGATGGCGATCATCCTCGGCCGTCATGGGCACGCGCTCAAGATAGCGAATGGCGTCGTACGCCACGTAGCCGAGGAAACCCGCGCTGAACGACTCTCCGTCCGGGCCGCACAGCAACTCGCACAGCGCCGCTCGAATCCTGTCGAGGAGCGCCATGGGGTCTTGGGCCTGCACGTGGACCACGTCCCCGCCAACCACACTCTCCCACGGATACGGCGCACGCGAGACCTCGACACCGGCCGACCGCGCGATCGAAAACACATGAGCCGCGAGCTTCGGGTGAGCGAACACGCTGACGACGTGATCGCGCACCTGGACCTCGACGAGCGGCGCCATTCCAATGAGGCTCATCTGGTAATCGCTCTGAATGTCTTCGCGCCCGGCCTCCAGCAAAAAGACTCGCCCAGGGCCGAGGTCATCGCGGAGCGCGAGGTAAAGATAATACGGATCGACACCCATCTCCGCGGAAAGTTTGGATTGTCTCATCGTGAAATCCCCTCCGTCTCGCGATCACGCCACGTCCGCCAAAAAGTTGCGGATCATGGTCTTCCCGTGGTCGGTCAGGATGCTCTCCGGGTGAAACTGCACGCCCACCGCGCCCGTCGGCCGGTGGCGCATGGCCATGATGTAACCGTCCACCTCGGCCGTGACGACGAACGCGTCGGGAAGCGACTCGCGATCCACGACCAGGGAGTGATATCTCGTAGCCCGAAACGGAGAGGGGATGTCGCGAAACAAGGGGTCTGAACCGTTGTGGAGAATCATCGAGGTTTTCCCGTGAACCGGTTCGCGCGCGCGGACGACTTTGCCTCCGTACGCGTACCCGAGGGACTGATGGCCCAGGCACACGCCCAACAGAGGGACACGCCCCGCGAAGTATCGAATGGCATCCACCGAAACACCCGCTTCGCGCGGGGAACACGGGCCGGGAGACACCAGGACACCTGCGGGCCGCAACGCCTTCAGCTCCTCCAAGGACACGTCGTTGCGGCGCACGACCACGTCGGCACCTAGTTCCAAACAATATTGAACGAGGTTGTAAGTAAACGAGTCAAAGTTGTCGATCATCAACAGCATGGCTATCCTCAGCTCCCCTCATCTCAACGGGCCTTTCGGCCCCCTCCGCTCGGCTGTTCTCCTCTCATCAGCCGTGATACGTCTACAATACGCCGCCCCCCGGCGCGCGTCAAGGCCGCGCCGGGAGAGCAAATACCATGTCAAACTAAATGAACTTCAACCTTTCCGTGACCACTTGATGGAGGATCGACTCCTCGATCTCGTGTCGCGCGAGGGGTGCGAAACACAGAGTCCATTCGAATGGCTCAGTACGCAATTGATGCTCAGGAAGAGGACCAGGACCACAACTCGCGCTGCCAAGCCCATGGTGAGAAAAGTCAATTCGGAGGTATCTCCAAGGACTTTCTTCTAACTCATATGGATGCCGAGCGCGCTCGAGGTCCTCCACACTGAATCTGCTCACTTGAAAATTCAAAGGTTGTGGGCCTGTTATGAACAGACCCTCCATGTATTTATTTGTAATCGAGATCCAATACACATCTATCCGATTACCGTTCTCTTGCGGATACACATACGGGGTATAAAGTTCATCAGCCAACCTCCTATATCTCCCAATGAGTTGTGACTCCTTAGAATCGCGGTAACTCTCACCGGGTCCTCGTCCAAACCAACTCACGTATTCGAAGTCGAGGTGAATGGTCGTTAACAGTCCTATACGAGGCAAGGTTGGAGGATAAGCTCCTTCGGGTTTACCGCAAATTCGTACCATGACCAACCCACCGCGTAAGAAAATGTACTCATACTGCAACGCCATACCCCAGGAGAGCCCGGCAGGCGCGACACGCGACTCAACTAGAGCGCGCACGACGTTGTCATGTTTTTTGATTTCTATGTTTGACACGGACTCTGAGAGCCGATCGACACCGTAATCGCGCCATACTTTGGCAACCGAAAACATTTCTCGATTCGGTGGATCGTCATTATCTGTAGGCGCTCTCCAAAACGACATTGAGAGCGGTGACATAATGATTTGCGAGCCACGATATCCTACCCCAGAGATCCTCCCCCGTAGCAAATCGAACTCAACGGAGAACGAATCGTCGATGCATAGACTACTACCCTTTTCTACGATTTCAAATCTTGTAACCGGCCGATATATGTCGATGCTTGCATTCTGGCAACTGCGTTCAACATACTCGCAAAAACTCGCAACTTCGTGGAACGCTGGCGCATAGTCGGTTGGGTGGCGCAAAAGGAATCTTACAGTCAGAGTCAAGCACCGATCTCTGTGCCGATTAAGGATTTCGGCGCATGGTACCCTTATTTGTCCAATGCTCCTGGGTGGTACTGGCTCTAGTTCAAGTATGCCACCGGCCAACACTGACTGTTCATCCTGAAGCGACCACTCCGCTACTAGGCAATCGAGACAGAGAAAATCATAGCGGTTCTGTACCTTGATGATCCCTGATGAATGATCGAACTCAAGAACTCTTACCGGCTCAATTGCTTTCTTGTACTCGAAAAGCCCCGGCGAAGGAGTTCGGTTAGGAAATAACAGTCCGTCAATAACGAAATTTAAGTCGTTCGGAACATCTCCAAAATCACCGCCGTACGCGAAGTACGGTCTGCCATCAGATGTATAGGCCAGAATTCCGTGATCAATCCACTCCCATACAAACCCACCCTGCAACCTTCGCTGTTGATAAAATAGCTCAACGTACTCCTTAAGACCACCTGGCCCGTTCCCCATCGCATGGGCAAATTCACATAATATATGGGGTTTAGGAAGCTCCAATTCCCCAAGCCTGCTCAATTCATCGACGGATGTGTACATTGTGCTGTACACATCCATCACGGCGTGTTGTAAATCAGAACCAAGCTCTAGCAGCCTCCTTGTTTCACCTTCGTAGTGTACGGGTCTCGTCGGGTCCATGGCCCTTGCCCGTTCTGCCATGGCTCTATGGTTACGACCATACCCAGACTCATTACCAAGAGACCACATAATTACACACGCATGATTGCGGTCGCGGCAGATCATCCGCTCCAGGCGATCAACGTACGCCTGTTCCAACTGCGGGTCGTCACTCAATCGGTCCCAGTTCCCTGTAAATGCGAAGCCGTGGCACTCGAGATCAGCTTCGTCTAGAACATACAAACCGTAGCGATCACACAGATCATAGAACACAGGATGGTGAGGGTAATGACTGGTACGAACGGCATTAATGTTGTTCTGTTTCATCATCTGCACATCGCGAATCATCACATCCAGCGTCAAAGCTCGGCCCAGACGGGCGTCGTGCTCATGCCTGTTTACTCCTTTGAGCACAATAGGGACTCCATTGATTTTGAGCTCGCCATCCGCAATCTCAATTCTCCTAAACCCTACTTGGAGTGCAACATGTTCCGCATATAAGGAATCGGAATTTATTGACACAAGCAAGGTATACAGGTTAGGTGTTTCCGCCGTCCATGCACGTATGTTTGGGATTTCAGCCTTGTAAGTAGTAAACCCATCAGATAATATAATATCTTCCCGTATCTCATAATCCCTCATACTATCAATCAGCTTAAACCTCAGGGGAACGGGCCTATCACGAGATATAGTTCCCCCAATTTCCACGTCCACCTGTAAAAACCCTGTCCGTCCGTCAGTCCCCAAGAGTGCTTGAACCCGAACATCGAATAGGTAGATTGGAGGTCTCTTAAGGATATATACATCCCTAAAAATCCCAGATAACCACCACATGTCCTGATCTTCTAGATAAGACTGAGCTGACCATTGACACACAACCACGACAAGTACATTCTCACCGGCATGAACAAAGTCCGTAATATCAAATTCAGAGGGCAACCGGCTTCCGTATCCGAAACCGATATCATGCCCATTAATGTAAACTTGATACAATCCGTCGACCCCTTCAAACCTCAAGTGTACCCTGCTTACATCGTGATTTGTCAGAAAAAATTTGGTCCGGTAACAACCCGTCGGGTTTTCCGAAGGAACCCGCGGTGGGTCAACAGGAAAGGGATACATCACGTTTGTGTAGTGTGGTCGTCCATAGCCCTCCATCTGCCAGTTCGACGGCACGTGTATTTCGTCCCATGAGGAGTCGTCGAAATCGATCCATGTAACGTCCGTCGGCACAGCGCGAGGATTGCCGAACAGGCGAAACTTCCACTTGCCTTCTAATGGTAACACTTGTGTCGACGCACGGTAAACCCCGCGTGCGATCGCTTCTCGCTCCGTCGAGTGCGGGATAAAGAATGCACGAGGTGGCAACCGATAGTCCGAAGGAGGATAGAAGCTTTCGACATATTTCTGTTCCACTCACATTACCTCCATGCGTGCAAAGGGTGGGTCGTCTGATCCCTTTACAGAACCACTGTACATACCGGATATAAAATATCTCTGCAAAGCAACAAAAACTATCATCAGGGGTACTAGACCGATAGCCGCTCCGGCAAAAATGGGCCCGTAATGTATGACATTCCCCGGTTGGTCAAGTTGCTCGAGCATAAGCGGAACGGTCGACATGTTTCTGCTATTGATCACAATCAATGGCCAGATAAAATTGCCCCACTGTTGTAGAAACGTGAGGATACCCAACGCTGCCATAGAGGGCACCATGTTTGGCATTACAATTCGAAAGAACGTATAAAACTCGCTAGCCCCGTCTATCCTTGAAGCCTCAAGCAGTTCGGAGGGGAATGATTGCATTTGCTGCCTCATGAAGAAGACGCCAAATCCATTTACAAGGAAGGGAACTATCAAACCCTGGTAAGTATTCTCCCAGTGTAATTTAGTCACAATAATGAATAGAGGAATGAGTGTCGTTTGCATAGGTATCATGATAGTGATTAGCACTACAAAGAATAGAAAAGATTTCGCCCAAAAACGGTACTTCGCAAACGCGAAGCCCACCATTGCGGAGAAAAACACCACGCTAATCGTAGTAATACCTGAGACCACAATACTATTTGCCAGGTCCCTCCACACAGGCATTGTGGACTCGAGCATACGCACATTTTGCAGGAGATGACCCCCAAACCAATTAGCAGGTGGAAAGTGAAAAATCTGACCATCAGACAAGGTTGATGCGACGTATATCCAATAAATAGGGTAAATGGACACGACAACAGCAATGACTAAAAACACATAACTAAGAACTCTGACAGGGATGCTTTCACGCACTGTAGTCGCCCCCACGAGAGACTCTTATCTGAAAATACGAGAGTATGGCAATAATCGTCGTTAAGATGTACGTTCCTGCCGAAGCGAGACCGAAGTTATAGTTCTGAAATCCTATGTTATACAAATACAACATTGGTGTTTCTGTTGCATTCCCGGGGCCACCGCCTGTTAGAATGTACGGTTCCGTGAAAAGCTGTAAGGTACCAACGGTCGATAAGATCGTACAGAAGAGAATCACCGGACGCAGCAAAGGCAAGGTGATTTGGAAGAACGTACGCACGCGTCCTGCTCCGTCGACGACGGCAGATTCATATACCTCCTCGTATGATCAGTGATAGAAGTTCCCCGTTGTTGAATTTCCAGCGGGTCCGGAACCGCCAATGAAACTCCGGGGGATTTCCAGAGCCGGCTCGAATCTCGTCAGCATGAGACAGCTGCTCAGGCAGACGAATCGTTGGTGGGACTTCCCCATCCAGATGTGTCGTCGTTGGTCC